>Ga0209489_106302_pt1 | contig 19271 bp, 9 predicted proteins | sample SiratrowhiteBW_FD_187527 | JGI IMG/M metagenome (GOLD analysis project Ga0209489, IMG submission 187527) | Root nodule microbial communities of legume samples collected from California, USA - Siratro white BW (SPAdes) (version 2) | ecosystem: Host-associated > Plants > Roots > Nodule | place: USA...
TTTTTTTTTTTTTTTTTTTTTTTTAAATAAATTTCATATGATAACTTGATGCTTAACTTGAGTTTTACTACAAAAAATAACTGGTTGAAAAGTAATAAAATTAATTTTAATAACAAATTCAAATATTTATTAAATGTTAGGTATAAAAAATTGAAAGGTACCACTAGTATAATTTTTTTAAAGATACTGAAAATTTATCTAATAATTTAAAAGATTAATCTTTATATAATATAACTTTAATAAGTAATTGAATAGAACTAATAAATTCAAATCCATTTATGTTGACAACTTTTAGAATTATTAACCAAAAACTTATCAAATTACACAGCTTTCAAATTATAATTATTTTCCCAAATTCCATATATCCTTCCACTCCCAGCGCATGTAGGTCAAATAGATTTTTCGATTTATCTCGTCAAAACATATATAATGGATAGGCTTCCCAATTCAAAATAATCTTCTATTTCAGAATGAATGAAAAGATAGGTTCATTCTTAACTTTAGATTGATGAATGGTACATTTGCCACGGTTAAATCAAAGTATATATCTCTCCGAATGCGAACTACATATTTTTATGGTTCCAAAGTACTCTTGTACTTCACTAGTGAATTTTTGACTTGTTAAAAGTTTCGTTATTTCCCAAAGACATATGCTCTCGTAGGGTTTGTTTTAACCTCTATGTTTAAATCAAGAGGGTACGCTAAAAGAATTTATCAAAATATGACTGATCCATTCGTTTGAAATTTGACTCGTGCATTGAACCAGCAAAAGTCATCTTAGCCTCTAGTTTTAGATTTAGAGATTTTTTAGCGAAATTGTAGGGGGTGTGTTAAACTGAGATGGTCTTATTCATTGGAATCGCCGATTGAACAAGTAAAAGATTCAATGGTCAATTAAAAACATTAGATAGGCCAATATTAACTCATCTAAGTCACCATACTTGTCTTCTTTGGTGGCACTAATATCCGTAAAGGAACGTACGTGCTAACTGCTAAGTCTCTAAAGCCATCTTTGTTTTTTTTAGGTCGAAGAAGAACAAAATTAGCAATGGTCATAGTTAAGGAAAATGAAATCGAATGTTAGTTGTAGGTTTGGAGCAAAATTAGGTATAACCATTTTTTTCAACTTTAAACGCACGCAGCCAAGGATGACATGGTGACCGCGACAATCTCATTTAAAAAGAAAATATATTATTTAAATTACTAGAATAAAATTGTGACCATCCTAATATTATATTAAAAATTATTATACATATGCATATATATGTATATGTAAATATTTAATTTTGTACTAAGTTATGTTATTTTACTGTCGACGTCCTTGATTTAAAGTTCTGGCTCAGCCCCTGCTTCAGCAAGAGAGCAGAAAGAACACATATATAATTCGCTGATATATAACGAGTACACTGATATCTAAGTAGATGCTGGAGTTGAAGAGAAAATAAAGTTAAACGAATAAATTTCTCCAATACTGTTATTAAAGCAAATAATTAATAAGAAAGCAAATACATGAGCCTGATACAAAATGATCATGCTTGAAGAGCTCAATACACATAATCTAAAAGAGTTGCTTTTCAAACAAAAATTACCATATAATAATGACAATTAAACTAAAAGAATATATTACTCCTGTTCCTAAAGTCTTTCTATTACTTATAAGTAATAGAAAGATAGAAACACCCCAATTTCTCCCATATCTATTTATTCTTTATTGATGATAAGAAAAAAACACCTGTTCCGTGTAATTAATATATATATTGTGTGAGAGTATTACAATTGATCAAATGTGAATACAAGAAGTAAAGGAACTGGTGTTCGAAAAAACATTTACATGTGAAACATGAAAAAAGGCTAAAAGATATTAAAAATTGAAATAATCTACAACCACGTGAAACGTGTGCAACGAGACCGCGGTTGCTCCAATCACATATCACGTAGAACAATTAGGGTTGGTAGCGTCCTTAGATCTGTTTTTTTCTTTGACCTAAAGGACTAATCTCTGCAGAGTGAACATGATGGAGTCAGGGATGTGTAGGATCTCCACCTGATGGTGGTGCTGGAGCGTTTGGAAGGGACTGCAGAAGAAGGCCATATTCCCACGACCATTGATAATGTAAGAATAATGGCCTGCAAGCTACTCCAGATTCTGGAGAAGCAACAAAAATGATAAGAATGAGCAACAGAATCTGCAAAACTGTGAAGAGGATCCTCCTGTGAGAGAGAGCCATTGATGACCAATTCCCCGCTAATAGATAAGTAGTTACAAGAGCTAGGTTTTGTGATATGAAAATGGAATGGGACAGACATATATACTAGGTTTATATAGTGGTTGTGTTTGAATTATTTTAGTGCTTTGATTTGACTATTAATGTTTGAATGTTGAAAAATGGGAAGCACCATTCCTTGGACTCCAAAACACCCATATACGCGCTACCTAGTATCGCATTGAAAAAAAATATGACCTTGTCAAAAACTATTTAGAAATTGTAAAGAAAGTACGTATATATGTATCTAATAATAAAGTTACTTAAAAATCAATTAACGTTTAGTTATACTGTGATTATAAGTAGTTAACCAAATATTTAACTATATGGAGTTGGTGGCGCCATAGTAATTTCTGAGAGATCCTTTCATATCATACAAACGAATGATCGAGGGTAATTCAAATCCAGGTGACGGGAAAAACAACTTTTGATTAATTCAAAACATAGGAAGCAACATAGGAAAAGAGCGAATGCACTAATATATTTGAAGACGACCCGATCAAAAGCGAGCAAAGCAAAGAAAATGCCACTTGGCACCATCTTCGCCATCAGGAAGTCAGACATGACCAATTCATCGTCCACCATATCTAGGTTTCGTAGTATGAGAAAATATTTTTTAAATTCTATGTTTTACAAAGAAATATAAATATTTTTTTTTATTTTTTTTATTAAAGGTTTATGTAAAACATAAAATAATAAACTTCGTTTTCGATATTTGTATATGATATAAAAATAAATAAAATGACACTTTTTATAATTTTTTATGGATTTAAATATATTTCTCGACCTGGACGTATCTATCCTTTACGTAATCATTTTGTATCGGATCTTATACATGACATCGTATATGAATTGCATAAATAGAAGTCAATTGAATAAATAATTTATTAACTGTTGAAAATAAATGTAAAAGTTTTAACTTTTCGTTGTGTATGTTCATATTGTCATGATGAAAACGAGGTTCTATCACATCAACAAATTGAATAAAAAAACGATAAGTGTCGAAAAAGAAGCATGCGAAAACTCTGGAGAACAAGCAAGAACACGAGGATATTCATTGTAAAAAAAAATCAAGAAATTAAAAAAGTATGAAGGAGTGCAAATAGTAACATTAAATATTTGTAACTAGTGATGGGTTAAATAAGCTGGCCATTTCGATAGGTCAAAATACTTATATTTCAATCAAGCTATTAAAATCTTAATCTCTCACCCGATAAATACGTATCCGAGGAAAGTACATGGAAAGAATAGTATAGAAATACCATTTACAAAGTCAAATATATTTGATTGTGTTTCTCCCGTAAATAAATAAGGGAAAATACGAAGATGTTCACAGGTTTCAAATATTGTGATAGATCATGTGTTAGGAGTTGAAATATTGAGATATGGAGTGTTCTAGGACTGGAGCAATGTCATTTTAGGACCTCTATCAAAAACACCCTGTTGATGCACTCCTTTATACTTTTTATTTATTATATTTATTTCGATAAAAAAAAACTTTATTTACTTATTTGTATTAGAAATGAAACTTTATAGTAAGATTTTTAGAATAAATTGATACATTTAAAAGTAAAAATTATTTATTAAAAAATGACTTAAGTAAACATAAGCAAACTCATACGCTGTGGATAAAAATAGATAGAGTAGATTAATTGGATATTATAATATCAATTGCAATTAGTTCTAGGAGTACAAAATACTTTCTAAGTACAACAATTAGGTGGAACATCCTCAATCATGCGAAGCCCAAAAATTGAGATTAGGAAAACTATCAAGTCCATTTGCTACATTATAAACTCATTTCGTAGACGCCAATCACACACATATACATAGATTTCTTATTTACTTGTTAATTAAATAGTGAAGTGTATACTTATTTTAATTAATGTAACTTTTTTCCAATTAGCAAAATAAAAATATTATTTTAATACTAAACTAAACAAAAAAAAAATAAAAACAAAAAATATTAAATAAAAAACAGCGCCTAACTTAATTAGAAAAATCGTTCAGCATTTTTAATTTGATATCCTAGTTATATAATAAAATAAAATTCAACCAAATATACTTTATTAATTACTATACATAATGTTTTGATACTAACGATTGCTGAACAAATTTGTGAATCAAACTAGTCATAATTTTCGGACATGTCATTAACTCATTTATATTACTGTATAATTATAATATCATTTTATTCATTATTTCAATTTTAAAGCATTAAACAATATATGCGAACATTTGGCGGATCCATTAAAAGTATTGATCAGACTCACTTTTTGTGGATAAATATTTACTTCAAACTCACTTTTTTCATCCTACTATACATGTTTTTTTGGTATATATATCATTCGAATCAATGTTAAGTTGGGATCATCTCTGGCCAAATATTCTCCAGAATCTCAGTCGCTAAATGATTATTGCATAAAAATTATGGGCATTAATGTTACATTTTTTTTACGCATGTTAATGTTACAGACGATAATACAAAATAATAAATGAATTAACTTAATTTTTTTTGGCGACCGTGGAATTAATAAAAATTAAAGAGAATTAATTTCTTATATATGTGTATCTTTTTTAATTAGTTTTTCACTAGATACAAAATTACTATTTTGTTCTGGAGTTAGCAGCATATATTCTGAGATCATTGAAATGGAGCTGACTTAAAAGAAATTTTTGTGGAATGTTAATAATGGAAGATGGAATTGACAATGCATACTGTGACAGGAAATCATTCAAAATAATCTTTTTTGAGATTTCTTTTCATTTTGATAAAAATGACTATAAAAAGACTATTCTATTTCCACATATACTTCATGATTTTAAAATTTGCTATTAAGTATTTGCTATACAGATTCTTAAAAGCACAAAACACGTTCAAAAATAAATATGTAACAGTTCATAAAAGAGAAAAAAAAATGTCTTCTCTCTCTCAAAAATAGACCAATGATGTTGAAATGTCAACAATAATTTACATCCATTTAACAAATAGATGTACTTTTTGAATAGTAATTAATGTAAATAGAAAGGGAGAAAGTGTATATTGAAGCAGATGGAGGGTGTGATGTAGTATGTAATATATGGTTCATTGCATTGCATGGTGGGTTAGGAGTGAATGGGATCTCCACCAGAGGGTGGCGCAGGACCGTTCGGAAGCAACTGCCAAAGGAGGTCATTTTCCGTGGACCGGTGGCGATGCAAGAATAATGGCCTGGTGCAAGCTACCCCTGATTCCGGAGAAGCAACAAAAATGAAGAGGACGAAGAGAAGAAGTTGCAGAACTATGAAGAGCGTCTTCCTGGAAGAAAAAGACATCATGTTGGTATCTATCTATATATGTTGTTTTCTAATCTGATCTCTGAGAGTGAATGAAAAACAGAAAGAAAAATAATGCTTGTTTTATGTCCCTTTTTATGGAATGTTTTGATGAGAATAAGGGAGACACTAAACAACGTTTTTATAGAGGTTGGAGTTGGCTTCACTGTGTCTTGCTTTGACTGCGAATGGTTTGAATGTTGAAAGTTTGGAAACAGAATACCATGGATTTCAAACACCTAAGATGCGCAACATGCTTTGAAAAAGTGGCAAAATTCTCAATTAAACTAATTTTTTCCTATAATTTTCAAAATGGATAAAAAAAATTCATTTCCATAATGTATAAATTTTGGACAATTTTTCCAAAACTAGTGTATTTTTTAGTGGTTTTATTATCAAAATGGACAATTACTTGAATAGGTAGAAATCGTGCCGGTTAAGATATTAAAACGGATGCAGGAAAGGGATGCATCATATTAAAACGGTGCAGATTTTCTTTTGTGTATAATTTTAATTTATTTATTTATTTATTTATTTATTGTTATTATTAAAACATTATCATATTAATAAAAAAATATTAAAACAATATTCAAATATATTATGAAAACTGTGCAGGATTAAAATGGTACAGATCTTTTTACGTTTTAGATTTTATTTCTTTTATTATTATTATTAAAACATTATCATATTAAAATATTATTTTTAATTGTGTGTGTATGTACTAATCAATGTATGATAATTTACTTTTTACACGCTAAATTTCAGTTAATTTAAAATAAGAGGAATATAGTTATCTATATGGTTAACGTGCTTCTTTTCTATTTTCATTTTTTTGGGTGTATAAACAACTGTAAGGTGTCGAGTGATCAGTTTTGGGCAAACATGGATGTTTTATGATAAAATAGGAAATTCAAATCGATTCATTTTTAAGAGAGAAAATTCTTTTGAATATTGAGTTTCAACACATGCTAGTTTTGACCAACCAAACATGATAACGGAAGCGTAATAAGTAATACTAACAAACACTGTAACACACAGAAATATGCATAAAGTTTTTCTAAAACATAGAAATTATGCTAAGAAAGTTATGTCTTGTTTAAAGATTTAAGGGATTTATAACTTAGAATGTATCAAAGATACTTGATTCGAACGGCAAAGTGGTGATTCAAAGGGGAGTATTTGACATGGTTTGAAAACAAAGGAAACTAGGTAATCAATTCAAGGCACAAGGAAGCAACGTAGGAAAAGAGTGAATTTATATATAACACGGTGTGACCCGCCAGCTCAGCAGCTCAGCAAAAGAAGCATATCTCTTCGCGGTCTTTGAGTCATATACATGAACGTTAGACTTTACCAAGTATATAATATACATTTTGTTTATTAAAAAAATCATTAAAGACTTGTCTTTTTCTTTACAGTCATGTTTTATTTAGAAATTTTTATAATTCTAGTTCATTACCATGTTGTATTTTTTTTATCACCAACAAAAAAATATATTAATTAGAAGCATAAAAGAAGTGGTTCATAGATATTAATTATTTTTTTATTATATGTTAACCTAAACTACTGTCTTGATGTACGAGTCTTGTTGTATTTGTTGTGACGTTTTTTGATTTTATGATTAAATTTTTTGAAAAATGATTAACCTAAAAAATTCAATAATAATAAGATATGAATCAATCTCATATAAAGAATTTACATCATTTTTAATTCAAAATATTAAGATAATAAGTTTATAATTTTTTTTATTATATTATTTTTATTTTTATTATTTTCATTGAACATGAGACTTAAATTCACTTACATATATTTACTAATATTTATATCGTGTTTTATTTGTATGTAATAATAAAAAGTAATATTTTTTTTTTATTTTGAGAGTAATAATAATAATAATAATAATAATAGAAAAAATTATTTTATTTATTATAATGATTATAAATTATATATGTACTTATAGGACCAGATTTGTTAATAATAAAGTGTGAATAAATAAAATACTAAGATAATAATTTTAACCCTAAAATTTTAAGACAGTAAACATATTTACATCAATTGATCATAAGTAACTCATATTACATATTATGAAATCATCTCCAACCAAAAATCAATCTTCAAAACAATAGATATATGCATTTTCTTTCTTATTCAAGTTCATTCCTTTGTAGTTATAATATAAGACTTAAACTAACATCTAAATTCCTAACATTCAAAAAATTTACTATTATTAATTTTTAAAATTTTAGTTATTGTTATCTAACATTTCTTTTTCATGATTGCTCTCATACCTTAAATTAAAATAGAAAATTCTTATTTTCTTTAAATATTAAGCGTATAAATTTTATTACGGAGACCAAATTTGTATTTAAAATTTAGAGACAAAAGTTTAAATTTATAATTTATTTTCAGAAATTAAAAACACCACGGCTTTTTCAAGATTTAAGTATGATGGACGCACAACTGCAAAAGATTAGCTGTGTGCAGCTGGTTAAGACTCACATTTAAGGCAAAAAAAAAAAAAAGGTTAAAATTCTCATTTGTCTTCTGATTAGGTAAATATAAGTCTTCTGTGTTTTTGCTACATATGAATGACAATTTAAAGCCTTCGTTACAAGTATCTTGAGTCTCAAAAAAATTTTCTACCTTGAACTTTAACACCACATGACTCCTCAAGTTTTTAGTAAAAAAAAAATGACGATGTAAAATCTGGACCAAGATGTCAAATAGAATTAGAAATAAATTTAAATCACTTATGCAATCAGAAATTAAAAAAAAAAGTGAAAATTTTGAAGTCACAAAATGTTTAAAATAAACTCAAAATGAATTATTTTCTTCCTTTTTCCTCTATTAAACTATATATTTGTTAGTATTAAAATATGTATATAAACTTAAATAAAAAAATACCTATATATTACAATTAAAAAGTAATCATTTTTTTTAAATCTCTAACATTTGAAAAGGGTTTATATACCTTAGTTCAAAGTGAAAATAAATTGCACCTTTTATATGAGATATTCCTTCTTGCATTGCATTTATTTCATAAATTTTCTCATTTTAGAATAGATTTTTCGAAGTTTATACGGAAAGAATGGAAGGTGGATCAAGAAATTAGTGGAGTGGAGGAAGAAGTTAAACCTTCCAGTGATCTTTTCGGCCTAAAAGAACTATTTGGGCCATCTCACATGTTGGAGACTGCTTCTTCGTGCACCTCGAAGCTTGGGGGACTTTTAAATTTTCATAAAATGCTAAGCGTGCCCTTTGTAAGATTATGCTTTTGTCTTTTAAGTTAAATAAACTAATGTAACAGTGAAATTAGAGAGTTGGTTAGAAAAAAGAGAGATGCGTGAAGATGGGTTGACGATGAGGTGTATGGGGATGATTGGTGTCTTTATGCGGCAGTGGGCGGTCTTGACGGCAGCAGACGAGTGCGAGTATGACGGCACGGTGGAGCAGTGGTGGCACAGCATCGTTCGAGGTGAAGTAAGTTTAAGTGGGATCGGGTTATATTATGGAATAAGGTTTCTGGAACACATTTTATTATTTTTAAATTATTAACAGAATGACTTGTTCTAAAATAGAATGATTTGGAGTGTGATTTCACTATGAAATAACAAATTCTAAATTACAGTTGCCGAATGCTTTATTCTATAACATATTTCACACGAGACACAATCCATTTTTAAAATCGCAAATTATACCAAATCTTTTTAAATACTCTACAAATCCAAAATTATATTATTCATATCTCAAATAATCCTCCAATGAAAAATTGAGAAGACGCTCATAAAGAAATAAATATGAAGGTTTTAAAATATAAAGGTATTTTGGTCTTCACAATATTTTAAGACTAAATAAAGAAGTTTGGAGGTGTCCAAAAAATATTTGGAGGTGCAGGAAGAAGCAGTCCATGTTGGATCTACCTTTGTAACTTCTAGATTGGGCCGGGACCCTTTTTGTAGAAAGAATCACATTGCAATTTGGCTTCTTTCTTCTTTCACACTATGGTTTCTTGGTACACTTTTGGAAGGTGTTGGAAAAGTGTAAATTATTCGTAAGTTAAATTTTTGGATGACATAATTTAAAAACATATATCATATTATATAATTTGAAATTTATTTTTAAATGTAAAGATACCTTTCATATTGAGTAATTCATACATGTATTTCGAATTGTATAATATAAATATACTTATGAATCCAAATATACATTATAAATTAATAATCCATACATGTATATAATTCACAATATATTTTAGATTATGCATTTTATAAACGTATCTTCCAATTATACAAATCAAAATAATTTTTTAAATTAAATAATTTATACATGAAGTATTTAATCTGGAATAATTGTTGATTAACGTTGATATCATTTTATTCATAAAGAGCAAATCAAAGTTTTTGCAAAGTTAGGTGATTTGGTTGATAGTTTATATAAAAGAATTTGTCAGAGAGACAGTTCTAGAACTCCGATACCTTGTGGTAGTTATAATACCTCATAACTTTGTTTGAGATGTTTTAGAGGGCAACATCATCTTTAGAATACACCAACAGCAAAAGAGAAAAAAAGAATTCGTAGTTTGCAATATCTAACATTTTGTATGTTGTTATTCTGAAATCGGAATTGTATGTACCCTACGCAAAACATTGATATGGCATGCCTAAAACACGTAAAATAATAACCCTTTTCTGGATGTAACTTATTGGAAAATAATGGTTGCTTTTGGGCAAGATTTTCGGAAGTTAATTAAGCTGTTCAGAGTACAAGGAATAGCATCCAAAGCATTATTACTTTTGAAGATTCAAATGGTTTGAATTTTTTTTTCTCCATAATAAAAACATAATTTGGATACTTCACCTAAATAAATAGGATGTCTATTGGATAATCTTATTATCCATATCAATATTTAATTTTTTATTATCGATTAACAAAAATAAGATATTTTTCATTAATAACGTGTCTTTAAATGATCATATATTTAAATGTGAAATTTAAGTTTTATATTGATAAAAATAAAAAAAAGTTGAACAATATAAGATTTTGGATTAAAAGTAAGATTAATTTTGTATGTATATTTAGGAGCTTATGTCTCATTGTTGTAAAGTTACTTCAATATTTATCTCATTTTTTTGGTAAAACAATTTTTTTTCTGTGTCATTTAGAACCTTACTAGATTGATATACCCAGTCTAATTAAGTAGAGTTTAGGCAAAGAATATACTAGAAATAAAAAAAAAAAATTAAAGATCATTGCTTTCGTAAAGCTTGGGACAAACAATATTTTGATGTATTCATATTTTCTTTCTATATTAATCCGGTTTCAGTATTAACTCACCTCGATTTATAAAAAAAAGATTGATATTCTTTTTACGACATTACCGATATAGAGTTAATAATTTAAAATTTGAGTCTTATACAACATTTCATTAAATATTATAACATGAGAAAGTTATAAATTTAAAATTATAATTCTTAAATCAATTCTGAATCATAAAAGAATACCTTTTAATTTTTAAAAAAGGGGTATTTTTAACTACTAATCTCATGAGTTTATTAATTCTCTAATATGATTATTTATATAATCATAATGATATTAATATTAAATTTAAATATAATAACATAAATTAATTTTTAATCTAAAGGTTAAAATATAAATAAAAAATTATTGAAATACAGATCTTATAAGATATTTATATCAAAGCAAATCTTATTAAAAGTTTTAAAAATAAAATGACATATGGATTCGATGAAATAACATAAGAACCTAAACTAACCACTACGTTGGGAATAAATTAGCCATTAATATGTGTTTGGCATGATCTAATATGAAACTACTCCAAGAAATATAATAACATAAATATTTCTTAGTTCTAGAGAATGGTTAACTAGCACCATTCTTCTCTACATAAAATAAATATTTCTTATATCTACACTAACGATCAAAATTTATTTCCCATTAACAAATTACTTTTATGTCAATAAAGAAGATTTATTAAAACAGTAATTTCAGTATAGCATTATGCAAATCAAGTAGCGTGATATTATTTTAGCTTATATAGTATAAGAGCTAATTAGCACAAATTAATTATTTATTTTTAAATGAAATGAGTTTTTGGGAAATTATATATTTTATTCTACACAAATTATCATAATTAAAAATTAAATATTTATTTCAAACTATATTTATTCATTCTATGGTATTAGTTTTGAAAATAAACTATAATTAATGGAAAATATTTTGCGTCCAAGATTTCGAACGATGTTTATTATTATTTTTAAGAATAAATAATATAACATGCCTAAAAATAATTGTTCATTAAACACGCCCATAAACTTGGCACGCAACTTTGCAACTATAATTAAAAATGACGTAATATTTGTTTATATATTGTACTTTACTATCAAACTAATAAATATTGAGTTCACTAGGTTGGGTGATATTAATTATTGAGTGAAGTTGATCAAAAAAATGATTAATTTCTTAACATGAAGTAATGCACGCTTTCAAACAAAATTTATTGCATTTAATTACTGTAGAACAGATTTTTATAAAAAAGAATATACCGAAAGAAAAACCGTTTTTTTAGGGAAAGCATTAAAATCACTTAAAATGTAATTTTTTAAATAGTTACTATAAGAAGTGCCAATAATACGCTTTTTTAATATATAGTTTATTATTAGTTAATTCATTTAAAGTTATATATAAAATTACTCTTAAAAAAACAAGTATTCTTCAATAATATATTTAATTTTTATACTTCAAAATTTTAATTTCATGAAGGCCAACCCGCAAACTCTACAAATAAATAGGAAAAAAGTATACTTTTATCCGCGTATTCAAAGGCAAAAGTGACATATTTTAAAGAAAAAAAATATACATCAACATAGAGAACACCAAATGACACATAAAAATAAAATATATTAAAATCATACTTCCTCGATTCTACCGTGACTACTGTTTAAGATTTTTGCATATAAATTAATAATAACAATAAATATACCTCTTTTTAGAATAATGTTTTTGAAATATTATTTTTAACAAATGCATTACTTTGAATGAGTAAGAGAGAGTAATCAATTTGAAGGTAAATTGCGAAGAAAAACATTAATACTTCGAGGGGGAACATAAATCTGATTTAAGATTACAAAAACTGTAGTTTTTATGAAACGGGAAAAGAAGGGAGGATGAAAAGAAAAGAAGAGAGATAAAGAGAAATATAAATATTGATTATATATTTAAAATAAAGAGTGTTCATAAATTATTATTATTATTATTATTATTATTATTATTATTATTGTACTTTTATTGTTAGTAGATTGATGGTGGGAAGAAAAAAAAGTGGATAAAAATAAAGTATTCACTTTCCTTAATTAATATATTCATTTTCTAAGAATACCTTGAATTAAAATTCTTTAACAGAGTTGTACTGTGCTCTATTATACTCCTATACCATAACTTAACAACTATAATAAATGGTAATAAATAGTTACACCTTACTTGATACAATAGAATAAAAAATAAAGTAACTTGAGGGAGGATGTTATCTATATCAATGGACTTCCTGATTTTGCATTAATTTTCAATATTTATTTTCAAAATACGTGAGATATTTTTCAAAACAGCAAACTACCTGACAGTCCTCAAGTTGCTTTAACTACAGTTACATTTCAATTTTGTTTTTGAACCTATTCGCACTTTTTTGTTTTGTTCAAAAACATTATGCCTTATTTTTACAGTATACATACATTCTTTAAGTTAAGAAAAACGTTACACTTTCATTATAATTATATGGAAGACTAATATAAAAGTAACAAGAAGGTATAAGAGTAATCTGTGAAATTTTTTAACTTAAATATGTTATAAACTTGATTTAAAATATATATTAGTAGTTATGTTTTTAATACAATTTTAATTTAATATATGGAAATAAATAAATAAAAAACGTATATTTACAACCATGAATTCTGTAAAATGAAATATTCTTTATAGATATATTTTTTATTATACTTCACAGTTTTAATTAAAAAATAAATTACGTTCTTTTGATGAAAAAAATTCACAAAAAGAACATATTATCAATTGCCATGTCTGTAAACACATTTTTTTTTTTATTTTCTTAAAAGTTGTATAAAAAATCATGTCTTCAATTTTATCGAAAACATACTCTTTCATACTATTTTTGTTTTATTATAATTATAACAATAGCATTAATTATAATAATGTTACTAACAATTATAATAATAAAATTAATAGTAAAAATATTAATATTCTTACAATAATAAAAGTATTACTATTAATATTTATTATTTTTTTATAACAACAATATTTACTATTAATGCTATTATAATAAAATTCAAATAATATAAAGAAATATAATTTAAATAATATTATAAATAATTTTTATGTAATGTGTCTATAGAATATTTTAACTTGTAATAATAGATTAATAAAAAAATAAAAAAAAATCCAAAGGAAAAATAAAAGAAGAAAAAAATAAAAATTTCAGCAAACATCTACCTTAACGTTAAGCAAATACGTCATTTGAAATAGAAGTATCATCAACAAAAATCTGAGTGTATGTGTATATATATATATACCCACGAATTTATCGTAAAAAATCCTACAAATAAATACCAAGCTACACGAACTGCCTGAGTTCTCAATAAACAACAATGATTCCCATACTCCTACACCTCATACTTCCCTTCTTCTTTGTCCTTCTGCTTCCTCTTTTCTTCTTCTTCTTCTTCCTTAGACCTAATTCCGTAAAACTGGACACAAAAGATAAACCTTCTTCACGTAACAACATTGTCCTCCCAAAGGCATACCCACTCATCGGTTCCTACTTGGCTTTCAAAGCCGCCGAAAACCGCCTTTTCCAGTGGTTACCCGATTTGATCAAAGTCTCACCCGCCGCCACTCTCATCCTCCATGGCCCCTTCGGCAGCCGCGAAGTCATCACCGGAAACCCCGCCACCGTAGAGCACATCCTCAAGACCCGTTTCTCCAACTACCAAAAGGGCACCGCCTTCACTCATACCCTCTCCGATTTCTTAGGCAAAGGAATCTTCAACGCCGACGGTCACAACTGGAAGTTTCAGAGGCAAGTAGCCATCCAACAATTCAACACAAAGTCACAACGCAAATTCATGGAACAAGTCGTGGACGACGAACTCTCCAACCGTCTCATCCCCATCCTTGCTTCAGCAGTACAAGAAGACCGAACCCTCGACATGCAAGACATTCTTCAACGTTTCACGTTTGACAACGTTTGCAAAATCGCGTTTGGCTTCGACCTTGAGTACCTGACAGTGTCAGTTGAACGGAGCAAGTTCGCGCAAGCCTTCGAAGAAGCAACGGAGATCAGCACCAAACGGTTCTTTGAGCCGTTGCCGTTGATCTGGGAGATCAAGAGGGTTCTCAACGTAGGGTCGGAAAAGCGGCTACGAATGGCAGTGAGGGAAGTGCACGAGTTCGCGAGGAACATAGTGAGAGAGAAGAAGAGGGAGCTGAAGGAGAAGGAAACGCTTGAATCTGCGGATATGCTTTCGCGGATTTTGAGTTCGGGGCTCTCGGACGAAGAGTTTGTGAAGGATATAGTAATAAGCTTCATACTGGCAGGGAAGGACTCAAGTTCCGCCGCGCTGACGTGGTTTTTCTGGTTAATATCGAAGAACCCGCGCGTGGAGAAGGAGATTGTGAATGAAATAAGGGAAAATTCAGAGACTCCGGTGCCCTGTGAAGTGAAGGATATGGTTTATACGCACGCGGCGTTGTGTGAGAGCATGAGGCTGTACCCTCCGGTGCCGATTGATGTGAAGGAAGCAATGGACGACGACGTTTTGCCGGATGGAACGGTGGTGAAGAAGGGGATGCGGGTGACGTATAACGTGTACGCTATGGGGAGGTTGGAGAGCATCTGGAGTGAGGATTGGGGTGAGTTTAAGCCAGAGAGGTGGTTAGAGAAGGTTGAATTCGGAAAGTGGAAGTTCGTGGGAAGGGATTCCTTTACTTATCCGGTGTTTCAGGCGGGTCCAAGGATTTGCTTGGGAAAGGAAATGGCTTTTATGCAGATGCAGAAGTTGGTAGCCGGCATTCTCAGGCGGTTCAGGGTGGTTCCCACGGTGGCTGATGGGGTGGAACCTCGCTGTTTTTCTTTCTTGACTTCCAAGATGGAAGGTGGCTTCCCTGTGAAGCTCCACAAAAGGGTTCTCTCAGATTGAAGATTGAAAGCCAATTAAGTTCTTCGACTTCATAAGTTCACTCTTTGTTATATCTATTCCTGCACATCAAAGTTTCAGTGTGCTTTGTTGCAGCCAAAGGAATGGTCTTTTTCAACAGTGCATTAGATTCTGTTGGTGTTCATTCTGCTTGTATGTTCTTGAAGCTTTTAAGGGTTTTAAGTCCCTCATAAAAAGTTTACTACAAAGTTGAATAAAATTAATTTTACAACCTTTATAGAATAATGTTGGCAAATTTACCCGTGTAATTTTTTTTTAAATTCTCAAAAATGATGTATTTTTTATTTTATTTTTGGATATGGGTAAATCGTTCAGAGATTGCAGGATATCATTATGAATAAATCTACATAATTTAATTTAAGATATATGAAATCGTGAGAAGATAACACAGTCTAGTTAAAGGAATGAATTTGTAGAATAAAGATATTATTTTAATTAAATAATTAATTGATTAATTGAAATCCTTAAACTATTGCAAAAGTTAATGATGATTAATTCTCCCACCTTTCCTCTCCTAATTTTTCATGTTTTATTGGATTGTGTACATAAAATTAAATTAAAATTAATGCATTGTGATAAAAAGGTTTTAAAAATTTTAATGAAAATGAAAAGTACTTCCACTCTTTTTTTTCTTTTATAAAAATTCTAAAACTTATTTATATTTTTTTCCTTTTTAAAATTACTTATGCTCTTTTTTTTTCTTTTATAAAAATAACTATTGTTATAATTTTATAAAAAATCTCAAACTACTTCCCCACTTTTTTTTTCTTTTGAAAAAATTCCCAAACTTACAAATTATCTATGTAAAAAAAATATAAAAAAGAGTGGAAGTACTTTTAAGAAGGAAAAAAATGTAAATAAGTTTTACAAACTAATCAATTCAAATAATTTAAATTTTCTCTATATATAAATCATTCAAATTAAAACCGGTAACTTTTTTTCATATTCTTCCATTCAAATTAATTTCATAATTATTTCAATTACTTAAATGACAATTAGTTAATTTCAATGACTACATTTTTATTTTCATCAAAATTTCTAAAACCATTTTATCACTATGTATTAATTCTAAATTAATTTTATGTGCACAACCCAATAAAACATGGAAAATTAGGAGAGAAAAGGTGGGGGAATTAATCATCATAAACTCTTAACATTTCAAATTTCAATTAATCAATTAATTCCTTAATTAAAATGGTACCTTTATTTCACAATTTCATTCCTTTAATTAGATTGTGTTATCTTCTTACGATTTCATATATCTTAAATTATATTGTGCAATAATAAAGATTCTCTACTCTCACTCCCTATGCACTCTCACTCATGATCTGTCTACATCTCTCTGTCCACTGTTTGGCTCTCTTGATCTATTTACATCTCTACGCTTGTCTATGTGCTTTTCGTCTCAACAAAAGGATGGTTTTTTTATTTTGTTTATATTGGAAAAGAGTGTAAAGGTTGCTCTTTTAAATGATTTTTCATGCAAAATGATGTCTTTTTTATGTTTGTGGAATGATTTGCATGTAAAGTTTAAATTTTTATGCGATTTTTTATGAAAAAAGAAGTCTTTTATAAACTTTTTCCTTATTTTTTACTATCTTTTTCTTAATCTAAACAATCACACTTTTATCTCAAATAAATTCAAATCTTTTATCTCAAATTCATGCTCTATTCTAAATAAAGTACACCGATGAAAAGAGATTTTAAAATCCTAAATAAAGTAGACGGATGAAAAGAGATTCTAAAATCCTAGATTACAAAAGGAGAAGTAAAGAGAAGTTTGGGGTGAAGAGATTTATATAAATGAGTCTGTGCAACTTAGCCATTCATATCCCAAAGATATGCTAATACAAACATGAAACAGGCAACCCTAAGTCATTGTCATTGAGGAAATTGAAATGTCAACACGTGTGAATGTGATATATCCCGAAGAAAAAGCAGTTTGAGTGGAAAATATAATATAATCAATTATCGTGTATTTATACACATTTGACATAAAATTAAAGCGGAAAAAATTAAAAATAAGAATAAAAATGTAAATACTAATTTTACAACTAACTTTCATCTTATTTTTGATATAATTGGTTGTCATAGTATTTTATTTGATTTTTCTAACAAATTTATCTTCGCTGTCAGCTTAAAACAATAAATCGAAACACAGTAAAATTCCAGAAGCAAAAGTCAATATACAAATCGAGAAAAATCGCACATTAAAAAGAACGAAAAAGGTAACGATTTTGCTTACGCAAATAAATATGTGTTTTAGGTGTAAACATTCCTGTCAAACTTTAAAAATAGAGAAATATCGCACGTTAAGAAGAAACATCGAAGGTGGCGAGCTCCTCCTGTATGTCCCTTTGGTCAAATCCAAAAATGCTAAAGAGAAAGGTAAGAATAGTTTACTTAAATAACTTTCATGTTTTTAATATATTATTGATTTTATTTTGAGTGTATAACATTTTCTTTTAAATTAGTTACTTCATAAATTAATTCTTTTATTTAAGTTTATGATATTATCTATCTTATTTGTACTATTCACATATTTATTAAATTAAAATACGTTTCGCACTATGTAGAAGACAAAGTTCATTCGTTCTATTAACATATGTCAAAATTATATAAATTATCATAACAAAAAATATGTTAAAAAACTAAAAAGGAAATGCATGATAAAATATTTTAAATATGAATTAAAAAAGTAAACATTATTATAATAATTGTAAATAAATATTTTTTTCCAGGAAGTTAAAACTTTATAACTTAGTAGAAAAAATTATTCGATACTGAAACCAGAAGTTTTTAAGCCAAATAGTTAGTGCAATGAAGACATCAGCAAATAAAAAATCCACACATCACCCAAATATGAAAAGCTTTATAAACGAAAAGAAATGTCAATAGTACTTGTTCAATGCATTTTCCCCTCGCCTTCGTTATATATATATATATATATATAATTATTCCTTCAAGGACTAAAAAGTTAATCTCTACACCAAAGAAAGGATGTTGGGAGTATATCCAGAGTTCTCGCATGGACTAGGTGGCACTGCATGCCACCAGCGCAGAACAGTATGTAGATCTGGAGATCAGCAAGGAATTGATAAAACAATGGAGAGCACTTGACTATGTCGCTCTTCATCTTGGAGCAGTCAGACTGATACTGACCCTCCACGGGAGAAAAGGACTTCCCGTTACTGCTAGGGTTACCCTGATGGATACTATATACAAACAGTATGAGCAGGCAGTAATCGGAACTGTACTTACAATGCTGAACGCTGGAAGCGCAGTCCTTACCATCTTCCCAAACTTCAACGTCCAGTTGAAAGACCCAACTCTTCCCACCAGATTCAAGGTGCAAGTACAACTTGTCGGAGCACCACAGGAAGAGTCTGCTCTCTCAGCAACCCTGCACCATCAAATTGTCTACAGGATACAAGATCACTGTTATGATCTT
>Ga0209489_106303_pt1 | contig 19271 bp, 8 predicted proteins | sample SiratrowhiteBW_FD_187527 | JGI IMG/M metagenome (GOLD analysis project Ga0209489, IMG submission 187527) | Root nodule microbial communities of legume samples collected from California, USA - Siratro white BW (SPAdes) (version 2) | ecosystem: Host-associated > Plants > Roots > Nodule | place: USA...
ATATATTTAAAGCATAAGTTTAATAATTTATATGATATATAAAATTTTATAAGATTAATGTAAGATAATTTGCATTATATATAAAGTTTGTAAGAATAATAATAATATATATATATATATATATATATATTAAATTTATATATTAAGATTAATATATAAAGTTTATATATCATATAAATTATTAAACTTATGCTTCATATATATATGGATCTGTATTAGGATTAAAATATATATATATATATATATATATATATTAAATTTTAAATTAGAATTTTATATTCTTTTAAATCAAATTAGCTTAAGATTAGTGTTGGAAATGCAAACCACTAGTTTGATGTCCACGTGTTTTTTATTTTATTTTCTTCTCCAGTTTAGATTTTCTCAGACAAATTTGATGGAAGAATCTTTTATATTTTTTTTATTAATTTGGCTTAAAGAGAAATATTGATTTAGAGGAATTCTACCCTTTTTACCTATTTATAAGTAAAATTAATGATTTTGAATATATTTTGATAATTTTTTTTACTTTTTTATATTTCCAGATTAAATTTATTGGAACTCATGAGATATATTATATTTTGAAATTTAAGATTTTAAATCTATTTTAACTAATAAAAATCTATAAATATGTTAAAGAAATTATTTTAACTAATAAAAGTCTACGTCGGTACCGTGACATTGGTTCATTGTCATGCGTTTGACATTACGACATTTGTTTTGAAAGGTTTATTCTCTTTAATTTAATAATTGAATTTCTTAATCTTAAAGCATCTTACTATTAAGAACAATGCATTTTTATTTAATTATTTATTTTCATAATTTTAAATTAATCTTTGTGTCTAATTTATTTATATTTGATAAAATAAACTAACCGTCAACAAAAGTGAAATACCAATTATTTTCTTAATTTATTTGTATCATATACTTATTTAATTTTAAGTACTATAATATCTTTTTGTAATATTTTTTATGTATTTTTTGTTTAATAAATATTAAATAAAAATAATTTTAATAAACTTAAATATAAAATAATTATTACTTTTATATGATAAATAAGAAAAAAAAATGTTATAAAAAAATAGAATTGTTGTAGAGGAAGTGCTTCCTAACAAATCTTTCCCCTATTCAATGTTGGAGAACAATCTTAAAGAAAAATATACATTTATTTATTTATTTATTTATTTATTTATTTATTTATTTATTATTATTATTATTACAAGTACAAATACCGTTTATGTGTTGTTTTTCTTTTAACCAAAATTATTATTATTATTATTATGATTATTGAAATAAAATTATATTATTAAATTATAAAAATAAATAATACATAATTTTATCAGAGATCATTTTTTTATTGTGTAAGTGATTTTTTTTATTTGAGTAGTGATTTGAATTTAATATAATATTATATAAAATAAATAAAATTATAGGAAATTATATACATAAAAAATTAATTAAATTTACTAAATTATTATTACTATTATTAATAACATATACCCCTAAATACGAATTTCTAATTTTTTTAATGCAGACAATATGTTATAAGATGACCAAAAAATAGAGAAAAATAAGGTTGATGATGGATTGTTTGATTTTAAAAAAAGAAATATAAAAAAATTGAGAAATAAATAATATTGAAATTTTATTATCTTATTGGTTTTTTTATAGAAATAAAAGAGAGAATTAAGGATAATAAAATTATATTATTCCAGTCTATTTTCAATCACAATAATTTTTAGTTAATTTCTATCATACATACTTCATTTCACCCATACTAACTTCATTTCAGTCGTCATATTGAATGCACATAGATTCATATGCAATACCGGTACCTTGATTTCTTTTCAATCCCCAATACTCGAATTTCATTTCAATCATATGAATTGTGTATGTACTCACCATTCAGGCATATCACATATCATATCAATTCAATCGTATTGAAGTATATAGATACATATGTAACCATGGTACCTTGATTTCCTTTCAATCTCCAATACTTTTGGTTTTATTTCAACCAAAATGGTTACATATGAACATATAATTCAGTTATCACACATCATATCAATTAAATACTGAAACATATAGATTCATATGTAATCATGGTACCTTGGTGTCCTTTCAACCCCCAGTATATTGGTTTCATTTCAACCAAAATGATTACATATGAACATATAATCCAATCATTACACATCATATCAATTTAACCATAAGGAAGCAAATAAATGCATATGTAACCATGGTACCTTGGTTCCTTCAATCCCGGTACACTAGTTTCATTTCAACCAATATAGTTGCATATGAATATATAATTCATTCATCATATCAATTCAATCATGCACAACCATATATATCTAACAGTTCACAAATTCACAATATTCAAAAACATCTCTTATGTATCAAGTTATCAATATCAAAGTTTATACTATATACATAATTAACCAATTTCATCATAAATCATCTCTATAATAGAAATTGAAACTTATAACTAAAGTCATTTCACAATCAGAGCTCCTAACCTGAGTTATTATTAAAAAATTTAAACTAGCTTCCCTTACCTAAGATGATGATCTCAAAAATAGTTTCTCCAATCCAGACAAAGACATTAATCCAATATGTAGGGATTTAAAACAATTTATCCAAACAAAACCAAATTTTTATAGTATAATTTTAATTAAGTTGTGATAAACACTTTTCTCAACGATCTCTACTAAGATTGATGACAAAAACTTAAGGAAAAGCAAAAAAATAAGGGATCTTTAGAACAAATAGGAACTTGTCATGTTTTAAAAATGTTGGTAGAATAGAAATGATCCCTAACTTCTTAGCTACTGCAGGTTGTGATAAGCTTTTAGAATAGGTGAGTTATGGAGGAAATATCTGAGGGAGAAGGGAAAGAGTTGGGGGAGAGAGAGAGCCATGGGAAGGGGGGGTTCGGTGTTGCTTCTCCTTGCTTTCCTTTTATTTTCTTTTCCACATATGTTACGAAATACAATGGATCAATTTTTATTAACTATTTAAAATTTGAAACTTTAGAAATTCATATAAATATTGTTTTTAGTACAAATTATTAAGACTTAGACAATGTATACTTGTTTAGAACATTAGACCATCTCTTAAAGGATAAAGTTTTTATGATAACAAATATGAATGTGTTACTCTGTACTATCTTGACAAGACTATGAATCTTGTAATGTGTGTTATATTAAGCTAAAGCGCACTATCAAATTTTCTAAAGTTATTAAGCTTAAACAAGAAGAACTAACATTTTTTTATTGTAATCAATAATTAATTCTTATATTGGAGTCATAATCACATGTATTTTTTTTTACATAAAAACAAACATAAAGGAAAAATTTATATTTTCTCAAATAAGCTTAAAGTATATACTCGACATTCAAAATGTCATTTTACAAATAAGAAAACTTATAATTTCAACATTTGAAATATCTATGATAGAAATTAACTGTGAACTCGAAACAATCTCTCCTTGTATAATATTACCTGTATATTATTTCTCGTATATTTGTGCATTGGTTCCTTGTTTTCAACATACAAAATTCATAAGGGCAACCTTCCTTACTTGACACTAGATATTTAAAGGCAATATCACTATAAAAGTTTAGTGATTAGGTTATCAAACATAAAGAGATTGTATTTCTGAAGGTTATGTTGCAGGTTGTTCCATTATGTATAAATGAAGCAGAACAAGTCACAATCGAATTATGACAGTTATACTTTTAAGTAGAAAAAAATTACATTCTAACTATTAACAATAGGCAAAATATTATGCCAAATTTCTAAATGTTCATCATCCAAGCATCTAAAAAGAAATATAGTATTCTAAAGTTTAAATGTATTTTGTCTTTCTAAAAATGTGAAACTTTTATACTCTTCACTTTGTAAAATTATCCACCTAATAATTATGCACCTAATAAAATTATTATTATATGCTCTATCGAAAGTTATTCCTTCTTATCATCTATCATATATGTTTATAGTTAGGAACAGTAGTTAAAGATTACTCAAATTATTAATCTTAATAGAAGATTGGAAAGGAATAAGAAATGAAATGTTATTATAAGTTTATTAAAAGTAAACTAAACATACTCCTAAATTACGGAGGAACCAATCTAAACTATTACCTATCTATATATTCAGGTTATATTACTTGTAAAAGAAAGCCTAAAAATCTATTGACCTGTTATTCAAAAACCAACTTGATAATTCACAAATAAACCTAGAATTTGTTGAGATTGAGTTTTAAAAATATATTTTGAAAATATAAAATATATTCTATAGAGAAGCTTCTATAGAGAAGCTTCTATAGAGAAGCTTCTGAATTATTTTATTCATAACAAAATATCAAATATTAACAATATTTCAATCTTAACTTTCTAAATTTAAATAATAAATATATTTCTATGTTCATGTAAAATATATTTTTTTTAAAATTAAAAGATTTCCCAAAAACTAATTTAAATAAAAAATATTAAGTAAATATCTGTTCATTTAAATTTCAAATTTTAAATTTGATTATCCTTCTTTTAATTTTTATTTTCTTCTTTATCTATAATTCTTATTTTTCTCTTTCCTGCATGCATCACATATTCACTCAATTTGATATTCTTTCTTATATTTCTTCCTTTCTTAATCTCATATTATTTGTCTATTATGAATTTCATGATAGTGACATTCAACATTTCATACATGGATGTTAGAATGTGATTATTAATAACCGATATTATAAAGCTTGTCTAAACAAAACTTAATGTTGCACTAGTTACATCGTGTACATAGATAATATACTTTACATAAACAAGGGAAAAAAAAAGGAGCATTGCCTTCTTTCTAGTGTGAAAGTGTAATAATACCATTCAAGCATACATGTATACATTCAATGCATGAGCTTAATAATACCATGCAACAAAAAATGTGTATTATACAGTATACAACACAATTTGACCTTATTCTTTAGTCTAATCTTAAAATGAATGGTATCATATCCCCAAATACTCCTATTGAAATAAGGAGCCAACCAAATTTTGAAAACTATCTTTAATCACACACAAAACTGTATCGAATTTGCTCTTGTGTTGACAATAGAATGGTCTTCACCATCCAACCCATTTCCACCATTTGGTTAATCAAATTAGACACATCCCTCTCTGCAGATTTCTTGGCATTCTCAACAATTACAGACCAATCCTGCATTGTTGAGTCTGATGCATTGTTTTCCTCTATAATAATCTCCCACCTACTGCTGTTCACAAGTAGGGCCCTTCTGATGTAGCAAGCCTAAACATTGTTTTTTTGTTTTTTTGTTTTTTAAGGCCATATCAAAAGATCATTAAAATAAGTAAAACTGGCTTCAGCCTAAACATTGCATCTTGATAAACCAAATTAATTTATTGAATTTGGATACTTTTACAGACACAGTTAAAACTTAATAAAAAATACAAAATCACAGTGAAACTCATCAAATAAGTGAGAATCACAATTCTGTGATTTCTAATAAATTTCAGTCAATATTAGAGGTTGCCTTTGAATAAATGTATTGCTAGCATTTCTCTTCATGTTAGGAAAGCAAAAGATACAAAAAGCAAGTTTAAGGGACCCAATTCTGGTCAAACTGTAATTGTTTGTGTTTTCCTCATGACAAGAGAAGATCCAAGCAATTAGCTAGCAATGATGAATCATAGTAGTTGAAAAAACATTAACAAGAATAGTCATATTACCTGCAACAAACCCATGATTATATGTACTGCTTCGGCTCCTTCACGAATGGAAAGAAGGAGAGACTGCTAGAAGGTTTATCACCCAAAGAAACAAGCAAAACAAGAACAGTTAGAAAACACTACTTCATAGGATGTTATGAGGAAGTGTAGGTTAAATTAGGATACCCTCAATATAGCTCACCTTTCTAGTTCTTTTTAATCCTTTGAAGAACTCCACGCATACAAAGTAATAATCCTCATTAGTTATACATTGTATTGTCTTCATAGACCACTTTGGTATTTGGTCCTTGGGATTTAAGCACCCTATTCTAATTGGCCACGAGCATTTACCTAAACCAACAAACTATATTAGTTGAGTGTAAGCACACCACTGAAGAACACAACTCGGACAGTATTAAACAGAATAGAAGAGTCTGGCGTATCACCTTTAACTCCCAGAAAATTAACTCCTTCTTTATCGCTCACCTCTGCAGGGGATGGCACATATCCACACTCAATCCAAGTGCTCAGAATAATTTCAAGCCTATCCTAAATAACAGTCCAACAAGGCAATAAACTAAATACTCTTGACGCAATAACCAAAAACCACAAAGTGATAATGTTGTGAAATAAAGCGTAGAAGACCGCAATGTGGAAGCCCAAGTTCAGTGCAAAAGGAGTGTCAAACCAAATTTGAGAGCAGAACTTGTTTATTACAAATAAGGAATATACAAGATTGCTGTTAGATTTGCATATCAGATTCTATTAGGCTAATATGGCATTCTGTTATTTTGTTAGAGCATATTTCTGTTAAGAGTAACTCATTTCATCTTTATTTAGCTCTGTATTTTCGTATCACGGAATATGCAACCAAACCAATTTTCTTTGGAAGCCCCTCAGAAAACCTACCTTAGTCAAGGTTTGCAGATGTACATGCTTTAATCCTTGATAAATCCCAAATAGATCCATTGCAGCAAAAAACGGATAGATAAGGTAATGCAGACCTGCTTGTTGCCTTGCAAGCCAGAAAATAATTTCAGGTTAATAAAATATGCTAATGTATTTATGCATTAAAACTCAAAGAATATATCATACTCCAATACAAGCCTATTGGCTATGTAACATCATGTAAAGCTTTTGTTTTCTCCTTTTAAAGACAAGTTCATTGAATTCTGAAGGTAAAATGCACTGCAGTAAGATCCTAGTTACACAGATTAACCAACTTATAGTCTTATACGCCAAGTGAGCAATAAGAACATTTAATTAATATTTTTATACAAAAAATAATATTAATGGAGGTGGACATCAACCTTCGATGGCTCTCTATACACATGTTGACAAGTGCAGCAAGCATAAGACCAAGGATGTCAAAGCACACTGTTTGGATCTGAAATATACAAAAAAATCAGAAAATAGCCCCCCGTTCGAGATACATATTATGGAGAAAAAGAAAGAAATACACATGCTCACCTGTGCCTTAGCAGATATTTCACCAAGGTTGGCTCCTACTGCAAAACTTTGATGAACAGCTGACTGTTTAAAAAATGTTAAAACATCAAGTATGGGTCAAAAGAAGTTGTTAATCACTATACACAAGACAAAAGCATGAATTTTTCACAAGATACGTCCTCAATTTATGAACTTTTTTGAACATGGGTTGGGTAAAAGATAACTCCGCAACCATCAAATAAAAAGACAAGATAATCAGTTCATGCTGTCAAAATGCTTTATCCATTATTAAAAATGTGTTATAAGTTGGTGTTGAAAGGATTAGTAGGTTGTGGAAGATGGTACCACTCGATACCATGTTGAAAAGAGAGAAACAGAGAAGGAATATAATGAATTTTGCATGCGGTTGGGTACAGACATGAGAATTCTTATTTATAACAAAGAAGAGATACAATAACAAGGCACAAAATCAATATCTAATTGGTAAGATATTTCCCAATTAAATCATATTATAAGTCCCTAATTAATGTAATCAAATTCATATCTCTAACACTCCCCCTCAAGGCTGCAACATATGTATCATATAAGACAAACTTGTTACAAATGTCATTAACACCCCTTAAGAGAATCATGTCAGTCAGTTGGTTGTTGGAGTTGATAAATTAATAATAAGATCTTGAATACTCCCACTCAACTCAGAGCATACGTATCATGTCAGTCAAGCTTATTAAAAATGGTCAGAGGACACGACAATTCTTGAAGAGCAAGAATGGATATATATGGCAGTTGCCAAAAACCGAAAAATGCTCAAAAAGCACAACAATTGCTAAATGCTCAAGGAACAGAGCGGTTGCTGGGAAGCGAATATGCTCAAAGGACACACCAGCTACTGGAAAGTGAAAATGCTCAGAGAACACAATGACTGTTGGAGAGCAAAAAATAGTCATTGCACAGCAAGGCAATGCCAGTGATGACGATCACCAACTGGAAAAAACACACCAAATGAAAAAAAAGGGAACTAGCTGAAAAACGTTGGCAATGACATACCAGCTGGACAAAAGCTCACTGACATTTCTTTCTAATCTTTTCTAACCCCAGAAATTGTTACATAATTTCATATTAGGGAGTCTAATAAATTCAATGCCTAGCTAGAATACAGCTTTCTTTATTTTTCTTCCATACAGATTTTTTCATATATCACAATTACCATATGGACTACTTAGCCTAAAAAACACTCCAGATTGAAGATATACATACAAGGAATTCCTTTAAAAGTATAAAATCATTCAAAGAATGACTCCAAACATGAGTAAGAAAAGAAAAAATTTAATAGAGAACTATATGCTGTAGGTCTGATCCTTACCCGAGTTGCTAAGTAACAAGCAAGGCTTATTTGTTTAGAAATATTGGCAATAGTTGCAAGAAGCAGGAAGCATCGAGGAAATGTGGGAGTAAGTAACTCAAGTCCAATGCTTGCAACGAAAAGAACAGATGTTGTGAACCTGACCCTCTTTGTACAGCAGGTACCAAAAAGATAAAAGAGAAATATTCATCAGATTTCTTCATATATGATTGGTGCATGTTCAATCACCATCATCACTTCAACTCACTGTACTTAAGTTCAGGTGACTTTATAATCAAATATAAGAATAGAGTGCTGGTAACTCCAAGAAATTAGTTTTATTAAAAAAGGAAGTTAAAATACCTTTAAATTTGTATCAAAAGCAGATGCTAGACTAGCAGTGTATATGCATCTGCTTAGTCGTCCGATGCCATCTTTTAAGACCCAATTAAGGGCAGCAGCTGATGGAAGAGAACGTGAGAATCCAACTCCCATGGCTGTAAACATTGCCTGAGACCAATCCATAACAACACAGTAAGTTCACATGCATTCCAAACAGCTACAGTTAGACCTACAAGAAATTTAATCACAGTTAAAAGAAGGATAAAATGTGCAACACATTCATTATGTCATAAAGATACAAAGAACCATATTCAGCTCACTCCCTCTTTCTCCCCTCGTGACAACATGGGCATGATGTGATAATGGATTGGTAAGAACCAAGTTTGAATTTTACCACATGAATTAATACACCAGGATAATCAATTTTCAAAGCAAACAAATCCACCACACAATAAGACAAAAAATCTCTCACACGTGTGTGCGCAAGGTACATGCACCCACCTGATGATATGAAAAGCACATCACAACAGACTGATAAGCCATGTATGAAAAGTTCTTCATGTTAACACCAAAGGTATTGTCAATTTTCAAACGCAAACAAATTAATCACACAAATAAGACGCATAATCTTAATGATATGTGCATAATATATGGCAATAGACTAATAAACAAAGTTTAAACTTTTCCACACGAAATCACACATAAGGTACTATCAATTTTCAAAAGCACACTTTAACCATCCCACCACATAACACGAAACAGAAAGTCACATAACAACTTAAGCCCACCAACAGTTTTATTTAAATAATTCACCCAAATAAAAAGACTAAAAACCGTTTTCTAAAGTACTACTACGCTACTTAGCAATCAATTCCCTCCAAATTTTATCTAGTTATGAAATTTATTATTTGTTCCCAAAACAAGTATCTTAAAAACTGAAAAACATAACACCCAAGAGACGCTTTATCCCCCTCCCCTTCTTAATTTTTCAAATGCTCCATTCAAGTACTCGGGGAACAAACTTTAGAACACAGAAATGTGCTGCTGGGAAAAAGACCATGTTTGGAGAAAATTTTCCATCATGCACTTGTAATAAGAGAACAAAACAAGAAAAAAAAAAAAAAAAAAAAAAAAAAAAAAACGAAACAAATACCTCTATAAACTAAATATGAGTTGGTGCATAAGTTAATATCTAGAAACTCTCTCATCTTACTAATTTCTAATTTATCCAAACATGCAGAAGATAGCGTTTGATTTGCAGTTAGCACACACCAAACACACCCAAATATCTTGCAGAGACAAACAACTTTCAGAACACACAAAACAGATTCTTTTAACAGAAACCAAACAAGGACTTACCTGAGTGGCAAGCACTTGCAGGGCAGAGCTGAAAACCCGATGCAGAAGCTTCCACTTCACATACTCCACATAGTTCCCCGTCACCCCTCTCGGAATAAAGAACTCCCTCACAACGGACCCGAACACCCTCAGCACCCTATCATCGAAGTCCACGTCAGCATTCGCGGCGGCGCCACCGTCGACGGTCACCACCTTCAGGCAGTTCCCAACCCAGAAGAATCTAGAAGTTTCGGTGGGTCTCCTGACAACCACAAAGGGCAGCCGAACGGGCACCTCCTTCGCAACCCCTCCATCAGAGACGCAGTCCAGGGAGGTTCGGAGCGAGGAAAGGGGCGCGACTCTCCTAAAGGAGAGATTTTGGTTAGTGGGTGGGGTTGGTTCGTTGGAATTTGAGAGGTTCCATGGCGTGTGGTGGTTCGTGGATAGGCGAAGAGAGAATTGCATGAGAGTTTGGAAAGGAACGAGTGGAGCTTGAAGATTCAAGCCACAGTTTTTGCTATTGTTTTCAAGAAGAAGAGGAGAAAGAAGAAGAAGAAGAGAAGGAATGAGAAGAAGATGATGATAAAGAAGAAGAGTGTTTGGGCTTGAGTTGGAGAAGAAAGGTTAGAAATGAAGGGAAGAGAATCTCAGAGTAGAGAAAGAAAGAAAATGTGTGTCACAGCAGATTCTTTTAAAGAGCAGAGAAACCAAGAAAATACACTATTATTTAACATAATTTATTTATTAGGTTAAAAATCATAAATAAAAATATAAGATTTTGCCTTCAATATAATGATTTTCTTTTTCAGTGTGATAAATTTTAATTTATAAAAAATATTTTAGTAGAGGAGAGATATTAAGCCGGCAAAGGGTTAGGGAAGTTTCATAGACTCCAACATTAATTAAACTTGTGTGAAAAAACCAAACTACTATTTTTCAAACATATAAAAAACAAAATTAAATTAGAGGAATATCGTTGAGTGTAGATGAATGTTTGGGACACTTTCAAATATATTTTGTAATATATTTTGTCTGGTTCATTTTTTAATCTGCTAAGATTTATAGAAAAATCTATAAATCTGAGAAAAAAGTTTGTTGATATAATATAAAACTAAAAAAAATATTTTAACAGCTTTTTAATAAAAAAAATAGTAAAATAAATATGTTAATTCAATAGATGAACACTTCTTATATAAGTTATTATAGTTTAAATTAATTAGAAATAGTTTTTTCAAATAACTTTTAAAGAAACTATTATAAAAATTAATAACTTTATTTAACAAATAATCAGATTATAATACAAAAAATATGCATACTATTTATGCTATTTTTTAATCATTTTATACTTAGCATTTTTATCTTTGTTTGTTATATAATATATTATTTCATATTTTTATTTGATTTTAAACTTGCAAAAGTATTGTATTAACAATTTCTACTTCAGCTATTATTGTTAATGGTTTTAAGTAAAATAATGTAGGAACTAAAAGTATATTATCTCCTGGAAGACCAATAGACATTTTATTAATAATTTTGTTTGTCTTTAAAGCGTGTATATTAATGAGTTTTTATTTTAAGATACAATCTTAATTTATTTTCTTTAGAACAAATTTGCATTACATGGAAACCTTTTTAGAAATAATCTTCCTAACTTCCTACGAGACAAGAGTGCTTACAAATAAAAATTTATTTCTTATTTTTAATTATAAATTTGAATTAATATATTCATTTATAACAGAGTTGAGTTTAGGTTGAAGATGTTATAATAGGAAGTTTTTAGTCTATATATGACTAGAAAATACACTAATTTTTGGTAAATTTTACGTGTAAAAGAGTTTCAATTTCTAAACTGCTTATGACTTTTAGTACGTTTCATAAACAACTTAGAGATAATTAATATATATATATATATATATATATATATATTATAAACGAAATTAAACTTTTAAAAATAAGAAAAGTTATTTTTATTATCATTTCAATTGTTTGCTTTTATCTTGTAAAAATAATTTTAGAAAAACTTTATTTATTTAGCTTGTGTGTTTAAGTTTGATCTTACGAAGAGATTGGTTAAAAGTTTATAAAATTTTTATGTACTCAAGTTAAAAATAATGGAAATAAAATATTTATAATTTGTTTGGGTAAATTAATATAAAAGTATTCATTATTTTTCTATTAGGTGAGTCATCTATTTTTGACTATCCCTTTCAAAATCCTTTATGAAAAGAGATTTTTTTCAAGATTTTGAACTTATTTTTAAAACTATTAGATGACTATCAAAGTCTAATTTGTTAAGTTTACAAAAATTTTTAAGCATTTTTTAAAGTTGTATTTAAACCCCTTTCTAAAGTTGGTTGTTTATTTCAAAGATTTATAATTTCATTTCTTTAACTAAATTGTTTTATCTTCTCACAATTTTATATAATATAATCTTAAATTAAATGGTGCAATAATAGAACAATTTATTCACAATGATATCAATGATATCGTGTAACTTCTCCACGATTTACCCATATCCCAAAATAAAATAAAAATACACCATTTTGAGAATTTCAAAAAAAAATTACACTAGTTTGAAAAATTTACCCATCAGTTAGATAGGATTTCAAATTAATAAATTCTTTTAGCTACACATGATTTTAGACTGGTCAAATAGAATTAATTAATAAATCTTTCTAGTTTTTTCTATGTGCAATTATTTTTTAATTATTTGGCATTATATTTGTTACCTTTAACAATTAACAAAAAATTAAGGCATACAAATTTATTTTAAATAAAAATAAAAATAATATAATGATAATAATAAGAAAAATAAAAACAATTTTAATTAAATTCATATGAATTTAATTTAAATAATAATAAATTTTTAATTAAATTCATACATATTTAATTTAAATGATAACAATAATTATTGAAAAAATAATTATAATTAAATTCATACAAATTAAATTAAAATAATAATAATAATTATTATTATTATTATAATAATAGTAATATAATAATTTTATAAATAAAGAAAATACTATTGAATAATATAATATTAATTATTCAATGACAAGTATCAACTATTTATGACATCATGATAAACTAACATCATCAAATTATTATATTTTCACTTATCACAAAAAAAAAATAACAAACACTCAAACGATTACAGTATCACCTATTTATCATATAATAATGAACCAAAGTTATACATACAAATTTATTTTAAATTAAAACAAAATAATATAATGATAATAATAATAATAATAAATTAATAATTTGATTTAAAAGAATAATAATGACTCAGTAATTAAATTATTTTAATTAGATTTGTTAGAATATTATTATTATTATTATTATTATTATTATTATTATTATTATTTCTTATAAAATAATTATTATACTATTATCATCATTATTATCCCTAAATATTATTATTATCAATATTATTTTAATTCAATTTGTATGAATTTAATTATAATTATTGTTTCAATAATTATTATTATCATTTAAAATAATAGTAAAACAATAATATTTATTATTATCATTTAATAATAATTATTGTATTTAAAATAATAGTAAAACAATAATAATAATTATTATCATTTAATAATAATTATTGTATTTAAAATAATAGTAAAATAATAATAATCATTACTATTATTTAATAATAATTATGTTTCAAATAATAATTATTGAAACAATAATTATAATTAAATTCATACAAAATGAATAATAATAATAATAATAATATTTAGGGATAATAATGATAATAATAATATAATTATTATCTTTTAAAAATAATAATAATAATAATAATAATATTCTAACAAATCTAACTAAAATAATTTAATCACTTAGTCATTATTTTTCTTTTAAATCAAATTATTAATTTATTCTTCTTATTATTATTATCATTATATTATTTATTTTAATTTAAAATAAATTTCTATGTCTTAATTTGATGAAGGTAGTTTATTATGATGTAATAAATAGTTGAAACTGTAATAGTTAGAGTGTCTCTTCATGTTATCTTGTGATAAGTGAAAATATAATAATTTGATGACCTTGAGTTTATTATTATGTGATAAATAGTTGATACTATAATGATTAGATCAGAGTGTCTGTTCATTTCTTCTCAGTGGCCTGTAACTTGATTCACTTATTGTCACTAAATAGTTAATATTATATTATTAAATATTTTTTTATTTATAAAAATTATTATATTATTATTATAATAATCATTATTATTGTTATTATTTTAACTAGATTTGTTAGAATATTATTACTATTATTATTATTATTTCTTAGAAAATAATTATTATATTATTATTATCATTATTATCCCTAAATATTATTATTATTATTATTATTTTATTTTAATTTGTTTGAATTTAATTATAATTGTTGTTCCAATAATTATTATTATTTAAATTAAGTTCATATGAATTTAGTTAAAATTATTTTTATTATTTTTATTACATTATGTTATTTTGTTTTAATTTAAAATAAATATGTATGCCTTAATTTTGTTGTTAATGCCTTAATTAATATCTTTAATTAAAATAACTAGCATGTCACTTCTATTTCACCAGCCTGAAATCATATAGCTGAAATGATTTATTAATTTGAAATCCTATATAGTTGGCATAATTTGCTTATTTTGGTAAAAAAAATAATTTTTTGCCCATTTTGAGCATTAATATAAAAAAGTACACCAAAGAGGAAAAAAAAACCCTAATACTATCATGCTTTTACATAGCTCACGTTTTATATTATGTAGCTTGGTTTTGATTGTATATCTTTGAATTATGTAATATAAGCAAAAAGTAAAAAAGTGTAAAATAATAATTAAAATGATTTTGAACTAAAAATAATTAAAAAGATAACAAAAAATAACAATAATAAGTGTTTAATATAAGAAAAAAAGGTGAAAAATATACCAATATTTGGCAGTTATCAAACCCCATTTCCACTAAATCAATAAACATTTAAAAAGAAAAGAGGGAATATTTGAGGGTATTCATGGAATGATTTGGAAAAATGGTGTTAACTATAAGAAAATTAAATTTAAAAGTAGTCTTGTATCACATGGTCTTAACTTTCAAACCTATACCCTTTGTTAATAATTTATGCAAGAAATCAATATCAGCCTAAATGAGTTAAGGTACCAAGTGACCAAGTTCATGTAGTTGGAGAAACTAAGTATTTTTTTCATTAAAGTATGAAATTTATAAGAAAAAATGTAGCCATCTAAGAACCTTGTAGCCAAGGAGAAAATCTTACAATTAAACTAATTCATACAACTAGAAAGGTTCCAACACCACTAAACCTAAAATTGTTGATACCATCACAAAGACAGACATATTATAGAAGAATATCTAGCTCTGAAGGACAAGATAGAAGAATTGATTCAAGTCGTCCACTTGCAAAAGTTCATCGAAATGGATAATGAAAGAAGTTATCAATAAAAAAGAAAGGAAGAAAATCATCCTTGAGAAAAGTGCAGACAAGATCTCCCTCTAAGATAGTAGATGCCAATCAAGTTCAGTATATGAAGAAGTTTAAATATTTTGATAATGAAGAGTTAGCAATTGTATTATGTGTGATGACTTTTCATGAATGCATATGTATAATCATGTATATAACAAATGTTGTATGTAAGGTTAACAAACATAAGTTACCACCTCATAAAAAGTGTTTGATTGTTTTAGAAAACTATTTAACAAAAGGTTTAATGAAAAAATTAACAAATTATCACTTATAATATATTGATTATCATAAGTTGATGACTAATTATCGTTAATAATAATTGATTATGATTTAATCAACACAAATGATTTCAAAACACTACTTTTTGTTGATAATGGATTATCCTTTTGATTAATCAATAATGTGTTGATTGATTATACTCTTAAAAGTTAGTGTTTTTGTTAATAATCAATTATTTTTAAGAAAAATCAATTAAGTTTGTAGTTCTGCAAAATGTTTCTCATGTGAATAGCATTAATAATCAATTATCAATTAAAATAATTGATTATAAATCTATTAAGTAAAAGTATAATTGATTATATTATTCTACTTATGTTTATAGAAATCAAATAGAGCAAAATAATTGAATATTACTTAGCATAATCAATTAATTAACTTCTTGTATCTTTCTTATAAAAGGTTTTAAGATTTCTTGACATATAGGAATTACTTTTATGAGCTCTTACTTTCAAACATTTAAGAACCTCTTCAATAAGTTTTTAACTCTATGAAAAACACTTTCTTGTCATAAGATTAATTTAAAAAATGTTCTTTTTGCTTGATTACTCATTGTTCTATATCTTCATGATTCATCACTGTTAAGTGGTATTTTTTTAAATATATTAGATTGGTGTATTTGTTGCATAATGTATCTACATTACTTGATATTTTTCTCTTGAGAAGTATTCCATGACAACATTGATTTGTATTGCAACAAACCATGACACTTTCAATAATCAATACTAATGAATGTTTGGAAATCAAATAAGAAGAGAGTTGGGTGAAGCTATAATCAACTTTATAGAGAGATGAGCAAGTTCTAAGGGTTTTGAAGAAAAAACAATAAAGAATAAAGAATCTTGATTTGTATTTATTGGAGGAGAACTTTTTAAATAAAGTTACTCAGCACATCCACTAAAATACATCTCCACTAAATACATCATGTTGACATAAGTCCAGTTAGTCTTAGAAGAGTTATAAAGACATGTGGGGCTACATTTTGGAAGAAGTTTGTGTCAGCAAGAGTAATGAGAATAAGATATTATTGGCTTATTGCATTGACTATCTAAGAAGGTGTAGCTGCTAAATGCATGATAATTTAATTCACTTTGTAGTAGAATAACTACATTACATTACAAGTCTTTTATTTCATATCTCAATCAATTTTTAAACTTCCTACATCTTTAGGCTTTTGCCCATATGTATGAATCAATGTCATATTCCAAGATAATATTACCCTATTCTAGCCACATAAACTTCACTCTTTCCATATAAGGTATTGTTTACAAAATTTTGTTCTAAAAATTTCCTTTGAAGTTATCTCATGAAAGTATTTCTCCTCTAACATTTCACTTCTAGCCCATACATATCCATTAAAACTATTTTTTTTTTCAATTGATAGGCAAATGGTATAAAATAACTTCATAGTTTTAAGGTACCATGTTGCCTAAAGACCTTCTCACATTTTTGGTCCATTAATAAGTTTAGCATGAACTTGTCTTCTCATTGCATTTATAAGGTTTGTGTCTTATAAATACACATAAGCTTAAAAAAGTAGGTTGGCACACATTTTGAGATGCAGTTATTGTCATCTTAATAGTGTCTAGATGATATAAAACAATCTTATGTTGTTGTGTCATAACTTTGATGTATTAATGTTGCATAATCTCTATGAATATCATTTGACATATCTGTAAAAAGAGGAAAATGAGTTGGTTTAATCTCTTAATACACAAAAGAAATTAGTTATAAAAACATATTGAAATTTCTAACTAATTCTCTTAACTCACACATATATCCATAAACAATGTATATACAACAAACTCAATTTCTCTCAAAAACTATAAGGAAAGTAATTTTTTTAAAGTAAAAACAAAATTAATTTTATACTTAAGAGGGTCTTTATTAAGTTTGTACTCTTAAAATATTAAGAAAACGTATCTTTTATTTTTTCTAGTATTGTTGTTGTTATACCTAAAGAGATCATATAGTAAAGAAAAATCCAATTCAAAATATTATAAATAGTGTGATGTTATTGTAACTATTAAACTCATATAATTTCTTTTATTATTTCTAATACTATTTAGTTTCCAGTTTATTATTTTTACTATATTTTTAACATTTATTTAACCTAATTACATATTGTAATTAAAAAAAATCCTTTTTATAAATTAGAATTTAGATAAAAGATATACTACAACCTATAACTGAAAATGATTGCGCCTCTCACTCAAAAAAAAATCATGTTAAAATAAATTTTGTGAATTGTTAAATTAACCAAACTTGTTGGGATTGAGAAGAGCAAATTACATAAAAGTACTAATGAAATCAATATCTCATGATTCTTCTATCACATATATATTCTTAGTTTTGTAGTTTTTATCTAAATTATACCAAGAGGCGAAGATATTAAGATATTAATTTATAAAGAATATAATAATAATAATAATAATAATTATATTATAAAAATGAAATACACATTTTTAGCCATTGTAACGTCATTTTCTTAAATGATAATTTTATCTCTTAAAGATATTTTTTTGTAATTATGTATATTGTCCTCAAATATAACTATATAACTTCTTCACCATGTATAATTGTCTAACTTGCCCAATTAAATTAATATACGCATACATTTTTTTTAATTTTTAAATGGTTTTTAAGATATGTTTTTCAAAATTATATTATTTAAATTAAAATAACGCGGATCCAAGATGGAGATGTAAATGATAAAATTACGTAATTACATTTGTTGTCTCTGTACTACAAATATTTAAAAAATAACCTAACCTTCCACCTTCTCATAAATATCTCTCATCTCCCCGATGCTCACTCCACTTGTGCGTGCCAAACTCAAGCGTGGTTGCACTTCACTCACACTCAAACAAGTTCCACCCTTTTCTCTTTTTCTTTTTCTCTTTTTTTTTTTTTCTGGGTTTATTCTCAACAAAAATCCATTTTTTTCTGGGCTCAGACAAGCTTATCCTATGCCCACGTTCCCATAAGACCTTCTGATCACTCTTGTTTCACTCCAACACCGTCTCAAGGTTGCAAAAACAAAATAAATTAATAAAAATACGTGCTTTTTATATGGGTCACCCTTGAATTGAATTGAATTGCGTCATGCCTTTTTATTTTCGCTTAATTCTGAATTTTCCTTGCTCGTGACAGGTTTCTGTGTCGTGGATAACTTCTGGGTCGGTGGTTTAAGGTTTGATCCGAGAGACTGGTATGTTTTTTTTTTTTTTTTTTTTTTTTTTTTTTTTCTTTTTTCTTTTTCTGGTTCGATCGGGGGAGTTGAATTTGACTGTGGACTTTTCTTTGGTCCGTGCCGTTTTGAGAATAAGAGG
>Ga0209489_106305_pt1 | contig 19267 bp, 8 predicted proteins | sample SiratrowhiteBW_FD_187527 | JGI IMG/M metagenome (GOLD analysis project Ga0209489, IMG submission 187527) | Root nodule microbial communities of legume samples collected from California, USA - Siratro white BW (SPAdes) (version 2) | ecosystem: Host-associated > Plants > Roots > Nodule | place: USA...
ATTTCATACGATAAAAAACATACATTGTGAGGAAAGTGATGAATGATCCAAGACCTATCAACAAAGAAGCTATCAATATTTTTTTTTTTTAAAAAAAATTATGTATAACATGTATAAGCCACTCCTTGTGCTTGAAGCGAAGTAATACTTTAATTTTCATGCAGAGAAAGAGAAAGGAAAATGTTTCTTAGCTTGTAATTTGCACAAACGCAAGAAGCCCACGTAAGATCGTATTTAATATTAAAATACGTAGTAGGGACGATATCTATCATGGAAAAACATATTAGAATTCAAATATGTAGTCGTTATATATTTCCTAGTCATTTAATAGGGGTGAAATTGTGATACAATCTTATCATCTAGACATATAAGAAAAAAATGTAGTTACTAAACCTAAATATAAGTAAACTAAGTTTTTATTTTGTTATTTTAAAATGTCCTTTATTTAATGATGATTCCTTTTATCACATATCAAGTTCTAATGAAGAATAATTCAGAAAAAAAATGTTTGAACTGAGATTAGTGAAATTAAATTATATTATTAATTTTTTTAATTAGTTTGAAATAACTGTTTGTGTTTATATTTGAGGGAAGTAGAAGTAGAGTTATATATACTTTCTTCATCCCACATGTAGAGGTTAAGACTTTTCACATATATTAAGAATAACAACCAATATGTTACTTAAACAATTTGCATAAAATAACTTCACTCGATCATATAAATCCATTAATATTTATATGATTTATTTGAGAACAAATTAAGAATAAAACGGAGGGATTAGTTAGAAACAGAATGAAAAATTCATAATATGTTTGACACTATAAAGCACAGCATGAATAAAATTGAATGTCCCATGAAGAGGGCCTAACTAGAAAAAGCTCACTCTCGTGGGTTTAGAATATACCATGGCTCTTGACTAGAACCACTAATGTTGTCTCTGTGTTTCTACTTTCCGAGCTTGTTTCATTTTTCTTTTCTAAAAGAAGCTTTTGGAGTGATGCGAACTTTCCAGGGTAAAGTAAGTGTATAGCATTCAACGAAAAACAGTAGTGGCATTGCGTGTAACCCACAAATCAAAACGTTAACAAATAAAAAATAAAAAAAATATTTACAACCAAAGCATGTGATGCTGAGTTGGAAAAAGGGACTAAAGGACAAAACAAGATGGCAAGGATGCCCTAGGTATCTTCAAACATATATTACCCAAGAAATAATTTTCTAACAAGATCATAAGATTGGGTTAAGTTTAATTATACTTCAATTTTAAGATAATAACGATATTGGCAAAGATTTATCATAGAAACAACATAGTTTTACATTTGAGATATTTAATGATTTTAGATATATAATTGAAATAAATATACAGAAAAATGGGTGCAAACTAATTTTATTAGTATTTTGTGAAATTAGTTAATTTCAAAACTAAGTTCTATAAATAAGAGATCCAAATTCAAGTATTGCATGGCCTTTTGACAACTTGATAAGAGCTCTCACTGCTCACAATTGTAAGAACTTTCTTCATCATCTTGTACAGTAGCATATTTGAGGAAGGCCAAAAGTCACAACTTTAGAGCCATTTACATGCCTTTACAATATGGACCCAACAAAATCCTCGATTGTAGCGTTAGGGCTTGCATAGACCCCCACCACCCATAGAAGAAAATATTTTAATACATGAACAAAGAGAAACTTGGAAGAAGATAAAGAATTGTGATAAGAATTATATATACACAAATCTTTCAATAAATTAACTGCATCATAATACAAAGTAATAGTGATGGGAAAGAATGTCTTGTTCTGTGATATCGAAGCAAAGAAGTTTGTTTGCCAACATTTGTTTGAACAATAGTGGACGAGAAACTTTTGGATCTTCAGGTCACGGTTGTGTCAACAATAGGAACGGGCATTGTCCCACTTTATTCAGGCTTGTACTAATTGTCAAATAGTTTATCTTTTATGTGTTATTGGTTTGCGCAAAAGATCATTCTGTGGTTTAAGTTCAATTGGGTTTGCTCCAATAATTTAGGTTACACGTACAAAACCTAATTTTCTTAATGTATAACTAGGACCAAACCCTAAAGAGTATTTCAAGCCTTGTACACTAGGTGCATAAATAATAAATGTTTATAAAGTAAAAGTGCATTCCTGGTAGTGACAATGTGTCTTGTATCATTGGACTCCTTGGCACAAAATGCACTTTCAAATTTATCACTTTTCCTACCTGCATGAACAATACAAAGATACTAAGTTATCACACACGATACTAAATGTCTCTCACACACACATGCACATATATGAATTTTTTTTATTATTCTACTATAAAAATTGTAAATTTTAACAGGGAATTTTTAATGGAGGTTATTGTAACCTCTAGTAAGACATGCAATAGGGAGGTTTGTCAGCAGTTTTCTCTAAATGTTTATTGTTTTAATCTTATTTCTTAAATTATATTTTTGGTGGTTTGTAAAATCACTAGTAGTAGCGGGAGGTTTGAAAAATCATTGACAGTAATGGAGGGTTTCAAAAATCGGTGGTAAATAATTTTCATTTTAGAGATTAGTCAAAATCGCCAATAATCCATTAGCGACATTAAAACTTTCATAATCAAATCGTAAAAATATATTTAGTAGGGATTAAAATCGTTAGAAACACTAGATATAAATCTAGTTAAATACAATTTTTTTTTTTAATGTCCAGAACCAAGTTAAGTTCATTTATTAATTATTTATAGAAATAATAAATTATTGAAATAACTGGCTAGAAATTGAGATAATCAATTAATCACAACTAACATGAAATGAGTTGAATTGTACTTAACCTAAAATTACATTATCTTATCATATATAAAAAGAAGGTTTCGGATTAGATTGGGAATTAAACCATTTAAAGAAATTTAAATATACTAAATTGCAATGATTTTTATTTTAAATAATTTAATTTTTTAAGTGTTAATTTAAATTTATTGAATTTTTAATTTTTTTGGATAGTGTTCAAATTACCATTAAACATAACTTTTATATTAATGTTTCATTTAATAATTTGAAAGTATCATTGATCATAATTATTAATGATGTTTTTTCCTATCAATTTCTAGTGTAAAGAATAGATTCTACATTGATCATAGGAGAGTTTTCACATCAGTTCCCTCACCAATGTAAATGTCAACCAGGTATAAAGTGCATCACATTTTACATCACTTATCATAGGAATAATAAAATTGTGCAAATAAAAACTTGAGAAAGTTAAAGTCACCATAACATAACATAATCAAAAGTAATGAAAAGACAATATTTATGTACCACCGATTTATAAATTATAACAAGTTCTAATTTCTATTGTGTATAAAATATTTAGCTTGTTCTTGACGAATTTCTTCAATTGTGTTTATGTCCAATGATTCGATACCACAAAAAGTCGAAATACGAAATAAATATTGGTCTTCATAACGACATATATGAATCTCTAATAAAGCTTTTTCAACATATTTAGAATGTTTTAATACCTGCTCCTAAGAATCTATAGTGTTGACATGGACTATGATCCACATCCAATGCATTACGTAATGGCCACATTTGAAACTACCTTGTTACCTATTGCACTTAGTATATTAATGATTTAATTTATTGAACAACTAAAATAAAATTTAATAGTTTCAGTGAAGAACTAAATACCTTAGGATAAATCTAATGTAGATTATGAAATGATGAAGTGGATCTATCGTCTAAGACATTGCATACACTAATTGTACTAAACAAAGTCATTAGCAATTTACAATACATTATATAAAGTACGACAAGATATTATTTTTCAATTAAAAGATACCCCTGTACTAAAGTCTTCATATTCGAACTTGACTTTTATGCAATGAACAAAACCATACAACAAATGAGACAAAATAAGCATCAATTGCCAATGAGACCTAAATTGAAGTTCAATATAATGATTGTCATTACTACCTCCATCTGATTTTTTAAATATAAGAAAACTTATCAATAATTAAAATTGGAGGTAGTATTAAATCTTTATATTGAATCTCAAATGTAAATTTAAGGTTCACTCAATTCAATATAAGACATATTACACATTGTCAAGGGTCGAGCACTCTCGGACTCAATACCAAAGTGTTCAACATATAACAATTACCAATAACAAATCAGAACAAAATGTATCAATAAAACTATACTCATATTAATAAAAATGATTCACGAGAATTTAACATAAAAAGTTTTATGTAATGTAAAGACTCCTGGTGATGGGTTATAAATGTAAGTATATGTAAAATGTAATGGTTCTATAAATCAACAATTGATATAAGGAAATACCACAAATTTTTTTTGAATTTTCTAACAAGTTAGGTATGTGCAAAAAGAACTTAAAATCTAAAAAGAAAATCCTAAAAAAAAATAAAAAACTAATAGTAAACATTAAAATTTTGGATCGCCAATCCCCTTTCTGGGCCAACACATTCTTACCTCATTTCGAGTAACTTTAATTTTTAACGCATTTCAAACCGAGCTCTCTATCAAAAGTTATAACCATTTGAAATTTTTTTTCGTTAAATTTTAGCCACTCAAAAATTATGATAATTCTATGTAATGTAAGGACTTTGCTATTAAATATACACAAAAAGAAGTTATCACTAAAAAATTTGGATCAAAAACAAATTTTTAACTTTTTTAATCAATTTTACGAAATTACTAACATGTTGCAAAGAGAAGCAGCACGGGATAGAAGGTGGAACCAAGCGGTGTTCACAATGGAGATAGAGGCCCATGACTACTTTGCACCTATTCCAATGCATGGTGGAAAGATGCAAGCCAAGTAAAGTTGCTGCTATGGAAGGAGACCTTGAGCTTCAGTGTTGATAGTGATGACGAGTTAGAGAAGACATTACTTAGAAAAGAAACGTTGTCGATGGCGATATGGAGGACGCTGTCAGACTTGGGGAGACACTAATTACGGTTGTTGACACTGGTGAGGACACTAGTGAATAGTGATGAAGAACAAAATGCGAAAGAAGAAGAATGAAAACGACGCTAGGACTGAAATGTGATATTTGATTTTGGCGCCCTATATTACATCGGTTTCCAAATAACCAATGTAATTGAGAGCGATTTTACATCGATTCAACAGATAATTGATTTTATTGGGGGCTTTTTTGAAATTTTACGTCGATTAACCAAATAATTGATGTAATAGATATGCAATTTATTACAAAATTGTCATCATGATCTAATTTACAATTATCTTTAAAAAGCGATGTAATATGTAGTCATAGAAAATGAGTGTGCACTAGAGAATCGTTGATTAAAATTACTTTTTTGTCATAATTCATGCATCTTATTAGTAAGAATTTCTTTTATCGATTTTTTTATGAGAAAAGAATAAAATGAATTAAGTCAAACGTTTGAAATGTTCAAACTTTCTTACAAAATAATGTTCCTGCAAATTGTACACGGGCCTATAAATTACGCATGTCAAGACATAAATCAACGTTTGATAAAGTTCACCAATTTGTTAAGTTTTTAGACTAAGCTTCCCATTTTTTCATTGACATCGATTAAAGTTATTCCATTGATATTAATCAAAATTATATCAGTTAATGTCGATTATAATTACTTTTTTACATATTAGTTATTTAATTGACTTTTCAATTAATGTTAGTTAAAAATTTTTGGACAAAATCATTGTTATGTTGGAAGAAAAATTTTCCCATGAGTAATGAAAAAATAATTCTTTTTTAATGACCATAATTTGTTCTGTTAACATGTTTAGCAATTACGACTAATGATTCATTTGTTGTCATTCGGAGTGAAAACTACCAATGGTAAAGCTTGCCTAGGCATCTTGATTCTTATAAAACACTTTCGTGTTTGTATCTCCTATCACATCGAATCATTCAATCAATCACATTTTACTAAAAAATTATACAAGGAGAATGAAAGAAAAAAAGAGACTAATTTTGATATTAATTATTCTCATGGTTCTGTTGGGATTAAGCTTGATACCATAGTGACTTGCTAGTTTGGAAGTTTAGAGATTTTGTTTTAGCCTTTCTGATTTGCTCTTAACTACTACTAGTTCTTGTCATATGGGGCTACAACTTAATGTTGGAGGGGTGCAAGTTACTCATGCTCTTTCTTCTAAGTTTGAAGAGGAGTGAAAGTTGGTTTCTAAGTGTTGGGTACATCGGTGGAACAGAGGTTCCCTAGTGATTCAGATGAGTTGGAAGGGTGTGTTCAAACTTCTAAGAAACCTGAGAGATCGAGGAAGGGTGCTTCTAAGACTGCTAAAAAAGTTGTTAGAGTGGGTATTACAAAGAATAAATGATGGAGGGGTTTTGCTTCTTTTATTTTTTGTTTTTTAACATAAGGAGTATATCTCTTTTGACTCTTCTATTAGTTTCCTTTAGTTTTGTTCTTTTACTTTTACATATTACCCTTTTGGGTTTATTTGATAATTTGCTTTATGCTCTTTCCATGGGTTTGATCTAACTCCCATGGCCTTATTTTCTTTTCTATTTTTCTTTTTAATAAATTTCATGTGACGACTCTATTCTTAGCATAAAGTTTATAAAAAAAAGTACAATTTACACCTAGTTTCTCAATCAACTTTAAATTAACACTTATTTATAATAATTTAATTTTTCAAAAAAACAAAAAACTTCATATGGCATGCAAATATGCATAAGATTCTTAACCCTCTTAATAAACTTTAACCCACTCATGTAAAAACTCATTACAATATTTATTTAAAAAAAAAAACTTACTTAAAGACACAACTATACTAAAAGCGAAATAAAAGGATTGATATATCCTAATACGATAAATATAACAAAAGTAAAACACATTTATCATCACTTCTTTATACGAACTCCTCAAAGCTTATTAAAAGCTCCATTAAAATTTGAAATATGAAAAACTAACTGATTTCCTCCTATAAATCGAATGTTGCACCCTTTTTTACAAGAAACTGTAGAAACTATTTTAGTCTTCAAGTTCGATATCTATAGTTGAAAATCATTATAATAGATAATTTCTTTGGTATAATTGATTATTTTGATATTTTTTTTTAAATAGGATAGTAAAAATATTGAGGATAATTAATTATATTTATAAGTAATTGATTAAATGCACCTTTGTATCAATACTTAAACCACAACATATAAAATAAAAATCACTTTCTTCTTTGATTATATTTTAGCTAAAGTATTAAGGTGAATACTTGTATCTAACTTGAGCATTCATTATTTTTTTTAGTTTCAACTTCTACTTCTAGTTAATAGGATTATATGCATGTTGTAATAAATTTTTGTCCTCTTTAAATATTGGGTTCCTATGATGTATGTGATCATATTTAGTAAGAACTCATTATTGATAATATTAGATATAGACGTAGGAGTTTTAGTCCCATATTATATAATATTGAAAGACATTGTTCTATGTGTTACTATATAAGCAACACATTGAATTGAAATATCATTTTATCATAGACATGATAAGTGATGATGATTTGTCTTTGTTGAATATCTCATGATTAGAGAATCCAGTTGATGTGTTGACCAAGATTGTCCCAAATGATAAGTTGAGCCTTTGTATTGCATCAATTGGCCTTCTAGGATAATTGATAATGAAGGCACTACACTAGGTAATCAAACTCTAGGTGGGAGAATTGTTAGTTTTTTGGAGTTTGATTTTAGTCTCATGTCATATAATATTGAGAGATATTGTTTTTTGTGCTGCTATATAAGCAACACATTTTAAAAATTTTAGATATATAAAAATAATACTTCCTAGTGTAGTTGTAGACATAGGTATACACATTGTGTGTTTAACCATGTTAAACTCTTGTGTTGTCTTTTTTTCTATCATATTTTTATTGTTTTTCTTTTTCCTAATCATTGGTATTGAGAATCAATATCTTAGTATGTTTTGTGTTTGTAGCCTAGTTTGATCTTTCATATCATAACATATTTGTTTTTTGTACGAGAGTCTTTATTTAGAGGAGTAGCGAAAGCTTTATTCAAAAGTAGCAAGATTGATGGCAAAGATGAAGATTGAAAATTTTGATGGTAAAGACTTTGAATTCTAAAAGATGCATATGAAAAATTATTTGTATCAGAAGAACTTGTATTAACACATAATAGGGTTTAAATCGAACGCCATGGAATAGTCACATTAGAGTTAATACATTGGCAGAAACCTGGTGTGATTTGATTGACATTGACCAAGAGTGTTGCATTCCACATTCTAAACAAGAAAAGAACCACATATATGATGTAGGAATTGTCAAATATATATGAGAAACTATTTGCAGCCAACAAAATGTATTTGATAACATGTTAATCAACCTCAGGATGATTGAAGATAATTCAATTACTAATCACATTAATGAATTTAACACAATTCTTTACTAGTTGGCATCAATGTAGATCAATTTTGATGAAGAGGTGAAATCGTTAATTCTATTATTATCTCTAGTGGATAGTTGGGGTGTAACTACTAGCGTAATTAGTAACTATACAAGTAACAATAGGCTGAAGCTTGATTACAATGACTTGATATTAAGTATAAATGTTTGTATGAGAGGTTTAGAGGTAGAACACATATAAAAGTCTAAAATGATATTACTTGTTGGAATTATCAAAAAAGATATCATTTTACCAATCAATGTAAGGCTTCAAGGAAGCAAAGCAACAAAAATAAGAACTAAGATGATGATGAATCAACAAATGGAGCAACTGATGAACTTATATATGCATTAAATTGGTCTTTAGATAGTCTTGTTGACTCATGGATTATGGACTCAAGTTCGTCATTCTACAGTACACCTTCCTTAAAATTATTATCTAACCATATTTTGGGAAAGTTTGTTAAGGTATACCTTGCAAATGAAAAATCTCTTAAATATTGTGACAAGAGGTGATATTGACATCAAAACCTATAATGAGACCTTGTGGACTCTGCATAATGTGATGCATATTATAAAGAGAAACTTAATATCTATAGGGTGTTTGGATGACGACGGACATTATACCACTTTTGAAGATTGAAGTTTGAAGGTAATGAGAGAAAATTTTGTTGTTGCTCGCACAAAGAAGCGAAGGTCTCTTTAGATGATTAGAAATGAGGATATGGTAATAGTCATAGAGGCGACCAATAGTTCCTCTTTATGGCATCAAATGCTTGGGCATATAAATGTAAAATGTAGCCAAAGGTAAACTATCTAACTTCAAGCTTGTTAATAATTGACCTTGTGAACATTGTAACTTTGGAAAGTAGAAAAAGGTTAACTTCTCTGAATGAAGCAAGAGGTCTAAAGTTGAAAGGCCAATAACTGGTGTATGCAAATATTTTTAGTGGAATCCCTTAGTGCTTTGCAGTATTATGTAAACCTTCATTGGTGACTTTACAAGAAAAGTATAGGTATATTTTTTGAAAAAGAAATTTTATGTGTTTTTTTATTGAGAAAGTGGAAAAAAGAGGTTGAAACTCAATTAGGTTTGATGGTTAAAATCCTAAAATATGATAACGGTAACAACAGGAAATTAAAGGAATTTTGTTTAGAAAATGTGATCATCATTATCAAGATAGTGCCAAGAACACTAGAAAAAAATAATGTGATAAAAAGAATAAACAAAATATCAAATGAGAGAGCTAAGTGTATGAGGATCCAATCAGACCTACCTAAGGTGTTTTAAGAAGACACGATAAATGCAATGACCTATCTCATAAATAGGGGGCCATCAATTCCTTTAGAGTATCAATTATTTGAAGAAGTATGATATAGAAAGGAGGAAAATCTTTCACATTTTAGAGTTTTTTTTGCTTGTGTCTCATATATTGATAAACTCTGATAGCACAGCTAAACAAGACCCTAAGGGAAAATATTATTTCATTGGTTATAGATCTGACATGTATGACTATAAGTTTTGGGATGACTAAACCAAGAAAATCTTCAAAAATAGAACTATTACTTTTAATGAAACATTTTTTGTAAAGACATACTACAAAATCCATGAGTGTAGATAAACAGTCAGATCCCTATGAGGAAGTAGCATTAGAAGAAGTTTTAGAAAGTAATGTAATTAACACAAGACAAAATAAAAAGGTAGAACCTAAGTCAAAACCAAAACCAACAACAATGCCATAAAGTTCTAAAACACAAAAGTATTTTCCTTCATTGCATTACTTGTTATTAACTAATGCAAGTGAGCCAAGCATTTTGTTGTAGCTATGCAGGGAAATGAATTTATTAAGTGGGAGTTAGCCATAAAATATGAGATGAAATATCTTCATAATAATAAAACTTGGTCTTTAACCAAGCTACCACAAAGAAATAAGGTTTTGCATAATGGGTGGGTTTATAGTTAAAAGAAGAATATGACGATAATAAAAGAAACATGACCAGACTTATAGTAGAAGAATTTCAATAGAAACAAGAAATTGACTTCATAGAGATTTTCTCTCCTATTGTTAAGAAGTACCGTTGGAGTTACCTTGAGTATTGTAGCTAAAAAAAATCTTTATCTAGAGTACTTATATGTTAAAATTACATTCCTAAATGGTCTGAAGTTTTTGAAGTACAAGACAAGAAAAACCTTGTATGCAAGCTTCATAAGAGTTTGTATGGCTTCAAATAAACACCGAGATAGTGGTATAGGAGGTTTAATGAGTTTATGAACAACTTAGGATTTCATAAATGTGAAAAAGATAATTGTTGTTATGTTAAGAAATGTGTTGGTAGTTATATTATTCTTGCTTTATAGGGTCTAGTATGACAAAAATGATCATGTTGAAGAAAGAATTGGTAGAAAGTTTTAAGATGAAGGATTTTGGTCAAGTTAAGCAAATTCTTGGTATGAGAATCTATTGAAATATACCAAAAGGTATTTTGAAATTGTCTCAAGAGAAATATATATTAAAATTGTTTAACATGTTTAATGTTGAGATGTTAAAGTTACATGTTTAAAGTATCATATGCGTCTGCAACGTGGAGTTTGATGTTATGGTACGTACCAGACTTGACATAACACATGTAGCAGGAGTTGTGAGTATGTTTCTATCAAATCCTAGAAAGTAGAATTAGGAAGGCATGAAGTGGAGATTGAGATATCTGAAGGGAACTTTAAGGATGCATTTGTCTTTTAAAACAACCAATCTCACTTTACAAGAGCTTTTGATGTGAACTTGCTTGTTAGGATCAGTCTAGGGTAGAAACTTGAATTTATTGGAACATAGGATTTCAAGTAAAACAGGTGATAGGGATAAGTAACACCACTTCTATGGAGGAAGATAAGTCGTAGAGACGCCACAAGAGAATTGAAAACCCTTGATAAGTCTAAGAGTTGGTTCAGCCAAGAACCCAGGAGATTCACTCTCACCGATTTGTAGAATGTATCATCTGTCATTCTAAATTCCCAAAAATGTTTAAATACACATGTAGGTTATGAGTTTGTCTCATTTGAAAGAAAATAAATAAAAATAAAATAACATAAATTAAAATCCTTATTAGTCCTTCTCTTAGTTCTCTAAATCCATTAGATATGTAATAAGTCTAGTCTCCATCATATGGTTGTCATTCAATAGTTGGGCTTTTAGTAGATGGGTCACCTTGTATTGCAAAGCTTCTTGGATCTTCCTAACTCTTCCTCTAGTCATGGGTCCACCTAAGTGTTGAATTGGATCCTGGACTTCATTTTTCATTTCGTTGACTTGGGATTTCTCATCATGGGTCTTGTGGAGTTGAGCTTGGATGTCTACATCAGTTTTTTAATGCAATTTGGAAGGAGATTTGGATGGTAAAACAAGCTCAACAAGTTACATCTTTTTGTTTGGTGGTACTACTATTAGTTGGAAGTTTTAAATTGTAAGACAAAGTTTATTTCTCAACCACTAAAGTGAGTACATAATTGTCTCAAAAGCAACTGAGGAGGTGATATAGTTGAAGAACCTTCTCAAAGAATTGGGGAAGGAGCAAGATGACTCTCCATTATTTAGTGATAGTCATATGATTATGTCTTAATAAAAATCTAATCCTTTATTCTTGATGCTAACACATTGAATTTAAGTATCATTTTATCAGAGATTGATAAGCGATGGAGATTTGTCTTTATTAAAGATCATAAGATGAGAAAATTCAAATGATAAGTTAACCAAGACTATCAAAACTAGTAAGTCAAGGCTTTGTATTGTCTCAACTAGCTTTTGAGGATGATTGTTGATGATGACTACATTGGTGATGATTTAAACAAATTTCAAGTAAAAGAATTCAATTTGATAGTCCCATATGATTCTCTATATTTCTATCTAAGCAACACATTGTAAAGCTTTCAAATACACCAAAATAAATACTTCCTAGTGTAATTGTGGAGGTGGACATACACATTATTGAACCACGTTAAACTCTTTTATCCTTTTTTTTTCTTATCTTTTTATTGCTTTTCTTCTAATAAGTACTTCCGTAAATTTTTATTGTTTTTCTTCTAACAAGTAGTTCCGTAAATCTTGCTCAATGAAAGATATTAGATCATCCGACAACCTTATACATAATCATGATTTAAAATTCCAATTAATAAGATTATCATAAACGACTAAAAAAAATATGAGTATTTGATTAATATATTTTTGACGGCACTATGAAATTTTTTTTAATTATCAAGTCAACACATTATAAAAGTACAGATTACGTTATACCTTAGAACATTTTTCACTATGCTTTATGATGTGTTTTGGAAACACTTTTTAAGTTTATAAAAATGTGTTTAATTTTAATGACTAGGATAACTCATTTTGTTTTAAATTCATCATACAACTAAATATACCCACACTAAGCAAATACATAAAACACATAAAAATCACAAATATATTTAAATTTGTGACATCATAGAGGAGAAGTTCAATACGAAATAATATAATTTGTTTATAAAGTTATGTTAATTTTTTATTGCTCTATAAAAAGCGGAATAAACCAAATGGAAAACCTTATGACTGGAGTGTGATTCAAAATTGGCTTTACAAATTTCATAATGCTCTCGTTGTTACTTGATATGTACTTACTAGTGGAGGAAATGAATAACATTATGCTTTTCTTTTTTAACTCTTTATACTTCTCATATTTTTAAGATAAAATGTGTTGACAAACTTGTTAATTTTAGTCTAGATAGCCTTCAAGAATTAGTTTTGTGGAATAGTATTGCTAAATTAATTAGATATAAGTGGTCTTCAATCTTTTCACTTCACTTTATGCCAAGAATTCTCTTGTCTCACCATAGTTTTTTTTTTTTTTTTTTTTTTTTTTTTTTTTTTTTTTTTTTTTTTTTTTTTTTTTTTTTTTTTTATAATCATGTTTTTTTGTTAGTAATGCATTCATGTGCTTTTCACATCACCTTTAATTTAAAAAAATGTCCGTTTTGATAAATGCTATTTTTCTCGAAGCATTTCTATCTAAATTTCTTATTAACATATTTAAACAAAAAGAAGTATATAAATAAGTTATTATAATTAGCTGTAGAAGTGGAAGAGATCCTATGAGACGATGATAGTACATGATTGGTAGATATTATAAATAAAACATAAATAGTGTTGCTACATAAAATATTTGTGCACCAAAGTTTCAGAAAGTATTAAAACCAAGTGATTGATGAGTTCCTTTCCTTTTTTTGTGTAAACTATATTTACATTTGTGAAACTTTCTGCTCAAAATCTTACCCAACTCCTATCATGCATGAAACTACACAAAAGTAGAACCGACAAAGAGAGTGTAAACCTAACATACCTAATTGGCAGTAAGAGAAATCGAGAAAAGAACAAATAAAGCCAGATTGGTCCAGTCACAAGCTGCCGAATGGCTTTCTCTAAATGCAAGTGGGTGCCACTTTTTCATCTCAATTATTTTTGGTTTTGCTCATTTGCAACTTGCAATTGTGGCAAGTGATACATTATTGGAATAGTTTTTAGTAACATTTCAGTCACAATCATGTACATCTATATAGAATATTATAACTTATGCAGTCTTTTATTCAAACAATTGTTTTCATTTTCACTCCATCGATATTATATATTTAGTAGAAAATGAAAAATGTCTTGCCACACATTTAGCATATAGTATATAATTGACTCGAAATTAAAATGTAAAAAGTAAATGTATTATTAGGAATCGAGATAGTTTCGATTAATTGAGAATTGATGAAATTATTTTCAACATTGGACATATATTTTGATCAAATGAATAGTGTTATTCTTAATCTAGATAGACGGTATCGTAATGCTATACATTAAACTTACGCATATCCTTCAAATAGTTAAACGTGATTAAGCAACTATGTTAAATCTAAACATATCCTAAAGCTGTAATTAAGATTTACTTGGATCTTTTACTGGATTCCTTACATGTATGGACTCATGAAAAATAGTATAAATATAGAAGGATCTTAGGTAAAGTTACTTTTTTAAACAATTCTTTGTAATTAAGTATTTAAACAGTAATATTATACTGACTTGAGTGTTAAAATAATTACAGGTGAAGAACCTAAGACTGAAAATACCAACTAAAATCAAATTGGACTAAAATAAATAACCAGACCAATATATGGATTAAAAATATAAACATAATAATACAGACCAAATTCGATCAAACTATAAGAGTTAAAGCTGGTGATCTTATTAGTCAGTTTCAATTTTATAAGAATTGTACATCATCCTTTATATAATCTCCATAATTTTTTTTGTCTATTTTTAACTTTTTATCTTATTTTCTATTTATCAACGTAAGCTCTTAGAAGAACTAAAATTGATCAATAAAATGGAACAAAGAAATTAGCCTCCTAGGCACTTTAATGTTAACTATGAAAATAAATGAGACTACAAATGGTATTTTTTTTTTTGTAAAAACTAAAATTATACAGGAACGAATCACATATTTTATCTTAATATATTTTCAAAATATATTCTCTGCAAAATCAAGTAGCATAGTATTTTTTTTTTTTTTAGTGTTTTCTCTCAAAAAAATTAAAGTGAGATATCCCCATTAAACCGCAATTTTTATAATAAGATCTTGCATATAGTTCACTTCAAATTATTGATATACATTAAGAAAGTTATGAATATACAAAACTGGTTAGAGTTGAAGTGAGAATATGAGTAGGTCAGAAGTGTCATGGAGTACCATCTTCACACTTTGGCTCTGATAAAAGCAATGATATATTTGTGGCTTAAAGCAGTTTGCATGCTAGAAAAGTTATGAGGCTATCATTCTCCTATCAAATTTTGTTTTTCCTTTTGGCCATGGAAAAAGACTTTGGTACACAAAATTGAGTGAAAAGTAATGTTGTGGCTATGTCCCTTTCTGAGCCGCCATGACGGTGCATGAACTGAACATCTTCAGTTTTCAGAACCCTAAATTAAACGCTGGTTTTGATTAAGACTAAGTATCATTTAATATGTTCTCCTTTTGTGATGGCTGTACTTGTGAGCATTAATGTACTATTTAGTGTAAGATATGTTTAATGATAATGCCTTATCTTCTATATTTAACATGCATGACTTTATTGGTTGAGATTAAGAGTCTGTAGATACACATATTTTCTTTGTTTATTTAGGGTATGTTTGAATAGATTAATGAAGAATACTTTTAAAACAGGATTCTTTTTATACAAACTGAAATTACTTCATGTATAAGTTAAAACGTTATTTTTGTGAATTGTAAGAATAATCAAGTAAATTTAGTCTCAATCGTTATGTATGTTTTGAAAAAAAACCCTTTTAAGAATACTTCTAGAAAAAAAAAAGTTTTTTTAGAACTAAAACGAGCTTATATAACTAAAATATACATTTTTTTATACAGAAATATAAAGTAATTTTTGTTTATATAGAGGTTTTTTCTTTCATTTGTCAAAATACGTATAAATGTAGAAATGTGCATTGTTAACTATATACACAATTACTTCAAATTGACTTCATTCTAATCAATCAATGCATTTTTCTACATTTATGCTAATAAATATAAATTGTTAGGTGGACCCTTAAGTCACTTGTACTTAGAGGTTCTAAAAATATTGTGTTTTCAAAAGTCTCTTTAGTAATTCCTATTGATGGGGATTCTGATACTTTCTTCTTTTCTTCTAATTGTGGATTAAAAATTAGCATCATGTGGGCAAAAGCTTGGTTCAACATTATTTTGCAGATGCAACCATGTTCTTTAAACATAACCTTGGAAAACACAAGTTTGTTTTCCTCTCACACTAAGTGTTCCACCAAAGTTTTTCTTTTGGAATGAATACATAAGGACAAACCGCCCAAAGCTGAAGAAAACTACCTTGGAATGGAAGTAAACAACCAAATCCCACAAAGTTAATTAATTATTGATATCCAACCTCTTTTCTTTCTAACTTTTTAAGTCCTTTTTGTTGGCCAGATACTCAATGTCCTTTAGCTTCAATTTTCATGAATTTTATGTCGGTGTCAAATTCAGAAAAACTTTGCTCAAATAAAATTTAAAATTGGTAATTGAACTTCTACCTAAAGAGACTTGAGATTCTTTGAATTAACACTTTGTTTTGAAAGTAGACACTTATTTTGTTTGAAGCATCTTTTATAAGTACTCTCAAAACAAATTCCATGACAAAAAATTAATTTATCTACAAATTAAAAATATAATTTAGAGAAACTATTTCAGATAACTCCTATAAACTGATTTATGCATAAATTAATTTTATTTATGAAAAGATTATTTATTTATTTTTCTTTATTTCTTTCTTATAAATAAATATAAAAAGAATATTTCCAAACATACTGCAACTATACTATCTACTATAATTTATTAAAGATTACAAATTTTATAGTTTTAAATAAAGTTGAAACCAATAATAGATATTTTATTGAAAAAAAAAATGTTAAAGCTACAAAAAAGAATGTAAACTGAATATATCACATCCTTCATATGTAAGAATGGTCTGACTGTGTAGTGTGACAGTTGTGAGAAAAGTTCCATAAACAGTGAAAAGGGTATGCTAACTAGTGTTGGCTCAGTTCATGATGGTGAATCTTTCTTTTCTCTCAATAAAATTCAGTTGCAAATGTTGAATCTATGTATGTTGTGCCTTCCTTGTCACCAAGAATTAGGGATCTATGGATTGTAACATCACAAAGATGAGTCATAGTAGGGTCCTAGTCATGTAAGCCACAAACTAGCTAATAGTTAATGTCCAATTAAGCAAAAATGGAAAAGCATATGTGAGATGGTTCACATTGTTTTAAAGCACACACCCTTGTTTTGAACTACAGTGTCCATAATTGTCATAACAAACCTAAATGCTTTTAGGGTTTTAGGTACCTTAAACCTACTATATTTACTTAAGGCATTACAAAAAATAATGTAGTTGATTACAACATAAGAAATAAATATAGATAAATTGAAGATTAAACTAAAATTAGTCTTTTTTTTTTTTTAAATAGGATACCAAATGTCTCTAGTTTAAAATAGAAAGACCAAAATTACATGTTCAAATAGAGATACCAAAATGATTTAGGGCAAACTCACCATATAAAAAATTCTAATCACTAAATAAAATCACACACCCCGTTAAAAACTCTTTGGGTCTTGCGATATGGGCTTGGCCCATAATACATTTGTACCCAGTTCTAACGCATAAACTGCCAGGCAATTATTTCTTGCACCTCTCACTTTTGAATCTGCACCTCTACAATTAGATGAAATGGCCAAATTTTTTCATCTGTTTCTCCGTCACTGCATCCAACTAGCGTTATCTTCACCACTATTGCTGCCCGTGCACCATCACCACCAAAGAGAAATAAGAGAAGAAAATACTGAAAAAAATCTTGCTCTAAAGTTCTTTCCAAAATATAAATGTGTTCTGGAAAATTTGTTTCAGAATACATTTTCAGATAAATGCATTTCAAAAAGAATTATATACATTTCAGAAAGTTTATTCTAGAAAATTTGTTTTGAAATGTATTTTATACATTTTAGAATTTTTTTTTCAAGAATCCTGTTCTGAGAAATATTTTTCAGAACGTATTTCAATTCTATAAAGCGTGTTAAAAATTTGCAAAAATCACTTTAAATAAAAGTAAAATAATAATTAAAAAAAAATTATAGGGATGCAAGTTTCAATTAAGGAGGCGCAGGAAGAAATTTCCTCGCTCACAATACACTTGATGGGCTTGGCTTACACACGCCTTTTCTATATACACGTCTTTATATACGCTTAATACCAAAGTATAAAAGTGTTCTCTAAATCCTTTTCATCTATTTTTTCTCTCTCTCTCTTTTTCTCTCTTTTCTAAATGTATAAGAATTTTACTTTATATAATTATACTAAATTCTGATATTCAATTTCATTGTACAAGAAAAAGAGTGAATCGAAAGATATTGGGTACATTGAGTTCTTTCTTTTTCCTTTTAATTCCTGAACTACCATCATGAAATGCAGTACAATCAATATCTCAAAATATTTCTTTTTGATTTTTAAAATTTTCAAGTATTTTTAAAAACATTCTTTTGGTTTTCATATTTAGAAAGTGCTTTGTTATAATTAATTAAAGAGCAATGTTAGGTTGACACTGCTACGTGGCATACCTATAGTTGACACCGCTGACGTGGGAAAAAATATGAATATTTTATGCCAGCGTGGAAAGTGGGACATTTTCAGAATTCTAAAAGCCCGCTTCTCACTCTGCAGCGCTCTCCCGCTTCTTCGTTCGCACTCTCTCACTCTGCAGCGCTCTCCGTTTCTTCGTCTCCCTTCGTTCGTTCTCGTGCTCTCACTGTTGCTCTCAAACTCTCCCTTCTCGTGGTCTCACTGTCACTCTCAACCTCTCCGTTCACGTGCTCTCACTCTCGCTCTCTTCACTGTCTCTCTGTCGTCTGAGAAGGTTTATCTGCGCTGTGAAGGTCTTCGCACTCTGCGTCTTAGCAAAAGGTTGATTTTTTATTTTGTTTATGTTTGGAAAGCATGTAAAGGTTGTTGTTTTAAGGGATTGTTGATGCAAAAGGATGTTTTTTTTTTGTTTGTGAAATGATTTGCATGTAAAGTTTTGGTTTTTATTTGGTTTTTGATGGAAAATGAAGTCTTTTTGGTCGTTTAACTGTTCTGTTCTGGATCTGAAAAGGTTTTTGCATTTAGGGTTTGATTTCTGTTTGTTGTTGAAGTAAAGTTTGTTCTTTTATGTCATTTACATGATCCTTCTTCGTTCTTGGTGGAGAAAAGAATGTTTTTTGTAAGTTTTTAGGTTTCTATTGCTTGAA
>Ga0209489_106308_pt1 | contig 19259 bp, 8 predicted proteins | sample SiratrowhiteBW_FD_187527 | JGI IMG/M metagenome (GOLD analysis project Ga0209489, IMG submission 187527) | Root nodule microbial communities of legume samples collected from California, USA - Siratro white BW (SPAdes) (version 2) | ecosystem: Host-associated > Plants > Roots > Nodule | place: USA...
AAAAAAAAAATATATATATATATATATATATATATATATATATATATATGAAACAAATAATTAAAAGAAAATAAAATAAATAATTTTGTCAATAGAAGGATTAGAGGTTCCGATTTTCAAAGTCATTATGCTTTTGTATTTTATTTTGTATAATCAATATAAGTTTATAAAAAAGAAGATAAAGGTAATTTTGACTCTTGTATCAATTGTTGATTTAAAAAAATATGTATGAAGAAAAAATATTTTTATTTAATTTTATTTTTTGAATCATAAATAATTAATATTTATAATGCTTGCTAAAAAAGATATTTCATTAAAATTATTTAGAAACAGTTATCAAAAATTAAAATCCTAACGTTTAGAAAACAATTAAAAACAAATATTACCTATTCCGAAACTGAAGCAATTTCAAAAACAAATTTTCAACAACGATGTTATTTCTTGATTTCCTAATTCAGTGGAAGTCTACTTATCTCATGTTTGAATCTGCATTAGAATATAAGTGTTTTTTTCTCTTTTTCAAGATCACCATCCCTCTTATTCATGGACTCTAAGTGATGAGGAGTGAGAATGAGCCACTTTTGTTACTGAATACTTAAAAACTTTTAGTTGAAATTATAAATGTATTTTCTAGTAACAAATTTTGCATTGCTAGTATATATTTTCCTGAGATCTGTGACCCATATTCGGTTAATTGATTGGTCCAGAAGTTTGGATAGTTTTCTTAGTCCCATGGCTTTCAAGATGAAAGCCAAATTTGAGTACTGGGGCAAGTGCGATTTGGTTTTACAAAGCATGAAAAAAAAAAAAAAATAAAAAACATCCATCCACGTGATTTTACTCGTTGATTCTTACGAATTCAGTATCTCACCATCACACATAATTTGAATCAGAAATACTGTAAAAATTTGTAGGATTGAACAATTTCATGATTTAAATCGCGATTTTGACAACATTGATCTTATTATATAATCTTACTTATCTATCTCCAGGTATTAAGAAATGATGTTCCGTGATTTATATAAAATGATAATTATTTTTATTGTTTTCAATGAAAATATGTTATCATAAGATTTTATAGTTATCTTTTACATTAATGATGGTGGTGAAAATGATAATAATTACTATAGAGATAACATGAAAAACATTAAAAAACAGACGATCTCATTATTTAACACTTTTTCACTAAAAACAATAAAAGTTACTTATTGATGACAATTTATATTAACCACAAATTCTTGTATTTTTAACATACAAAGGTAAATAGGTAAAATAACGAGAAAAGTAGTCCTATCATCTGGTTAACAAAAGAATTAACGAGAAAGACTTAATTAAAGATATAACATTTTTAAATACTCAATAGAAAAAAAAATAAGTACTCAATTAAAAGTAATCTAATTTATGATATATTTAAAATTTAATTGAATCTAACAAAAATTGTGCACCAAGTTTTTTGGACTAAAATCAAATTTAGAAAAAAATTGAAGACACCAAAAATATATTTTAAACTATAAATTTATTAAAAAAAATTGCAATTTAAAAATATATAAATAAATAGTAGTTATCTTGAAAGACAAACCGATATAATTTTCTTTCTTCCTTTATTTTTTTCCAGGTAGACCCATTATGCACTTTATGTTGCATCGTTGTTTTGTTCAACCACTAAATCAGACAAGTATTATATCGTTGAGCGCGTCTTACGATACATGTTTTTGTTATTATCATTACCCTGGACCCAATCATAATAAACGAAGCAAACTTTTATTATTCCATGTGAAAGTACAGGACAATCCTCAAACCCTAATTAAAAAATATCAGATATACTAGGTTTAATTCTGATGTACCATGGGATAACAAAATTATGGCATATAACATACTATTTATTGTACCATTTACAAAAATTGATACTCCATGTAATTATTAATAAAAAATACCTAAATAGAAAATCTTCTTAGAAAAATAGGCATAAAGTTAGTTTTTTATGCTATCTAATTTGTCATATTATCGTATACATTTTTAATTTTATAAAGCTTATTTATGTACGTTATATAGTTTTTAAATTTTGAATGGTGTAAATTATATAAAAATTGCAAATAAATAAAATAAACAAGATGATATGTAAGATCCGTAATACTTTATAGTATAATTTAGAGAAACTGGAAAATTAAGTTTATAATTAGAAGTATAATATTTACTTTTGAAAAAAATTAGTTTCAAAAATATTTATTTATCTTTATTGTTTCTTCAAAGCCATACAATTATGACCGTAATTTTTCTTGTTAGATTGAAGTTTTGGGAAGCTAATAAAAAAGTATTGAACCGATCATAATTTGGTTTTTGGTGAGTATAATCAATTTTATATAAATTTTTAACTTTTTCTTCTTCTCTTCTAATGCTTAAAATAAGTTTAAAATAAACTTTTTCTTCTCTTCTTATATTGACTTTTTCTTCTCTTCTTATATTGAATTTATGAGAACTAATTTGGATTGCTTAGATTAGTAAAATAAATTCTGAAAGAACAATTAGATAAAACATGTTTTACAGGAAAGTATTTGAATATAATTTAGGTATGTTTTTAATTTGGATTATATGCTAATATCTGATAAAACTTAGTTAATAGAGTTTAATGAGAGATTTGTTTGATATATGGGTCTATCTTATTTGTTTATATTGAATTTAGAATATAATTGAAATTTGGGAGTTGATATATAAATTTTATATATCTATATTTGTATACGAATTGTAAATTTTAATTGTTTTTATTCTATCTGTACGTACTTTAATATGTTGAAAGTTTATTTTCTTTAACTTATTTTTTTTTTTTCTATTGTGTTGTAAACTGTGGTAATTATATTATATATATAAACCAGACACTGATGTAGGTACAGAATATCTTAAAAAACCTAAACTTTTATTTTAAAATTTATTTTCGTAAGAAAAAATATATTTTATATAAGTTGAGTGCTTATATGATAACTATTTTAAAATACTATACATGTGTCATGTAAAAGTTAACACTATAAAAATGAATATATTTTATATAAGTTGAATGCATGTGTAATAACTATTTTGAAATACTATGTACATTACGTAAAAATTAACACTTTAAATTTAATATATATTTTGAGATATTAAAAAAATGTATTTTACATACAATTTCATAATGAATTTATTCCAACATGTAAAAAATATAAACACATTTTTTAAGAAAAACTCAAATATTATTTAACGCTTTATAAATTATTAGTATTTTTGTCTCTATGAGATATACTTTTCAAAATAAATTTAAGAAAAAAATTGTATATATTAAATCTAATTTATACTTAAACTAATATATTTTTTGAAGATAAAGAAATAAAACAAGCTTTTCGAAATGCTAATATATAATTGTTTTAATTTTTTTAAGAGAATAATATTGTAAACAGTTCTTTTATATCTATTTTAAATTCTGATTTAGAATTTATATATAAGTTAATTTTATCCCATAATATTTCATTTTAAGTTTTCTCTGTTTCTTTTATATAATTGTTTATTAAAAGCTTGTCTGAACATATCTTATTTCCAGCTTCTATTTTTTTATGAAAAAACCTCATGGATGAAGATAATAAAATTTCTAAAGTACATAAGCTTTGGAAGATATAAGTTTGACCACAATAAATACATCAAAAGAGAAAAAGTGCTATAACAAATACTAGGAAAGAAAAAGAAAAAAAGGTTTGAGTAAGAAAAGGGGCACTCAGAAACGACAAAGCAGAAAACCCACATTCTTCAATTGATACCACATTGGACGTTCTTCAATAATTAACTTCCCTCCAATACGACGTCGCCTTCTCCTCCTTCACGTTCACACTCCCACGTGCTTATTGCGTGGCACTTCGCCTCACAATTTTAATGAAGCAACATGTACCATGTTCCACTCCAACAACAAAAACAGCAACAATAAATAATACAGTACCATGTGGGGTTAACTATTTGGGCCGTTCTATGGGACCCACACCCACGCCATTCACTTGCACAGCATAAATCTCTATTTTTTTTTTATTCTAACTTACAAGATACCATTATTATTCAATTGATGAATTAAATATTGCTTTTCTGCGAGAGATACGGATACGTTATAACAAAAAACTCTGTTGGTTATTTTGAAATAGAAAACCTTTTTTTTCAAAATTCACTCTTATCCAAAACCTTTCATAAACAAAATAAAAGAAAAAAAAGAAAAGAATGAAAGAACAAATCTTTAAGCATTTTAACAAAGTCTAATGATTTTGAACAGTTTTAATTTGGTTTTAAAAGAGTATGTGTTATTATAGTGTAATATTGTCACTATTCATTTAATAGAAAAAAATCATTTCTAAAATAAAATTAATTGAAAAAATTAAAAATAGTAAGCATAACAAAACTATTCAAATGAATATAAATTTAATTTAAATGAACTCGAATTTTATATTAAACATCGTGTTGTTGTCTTACAATAACTTCATAAAAATCTGTTTATTACCATATAAATATTAAATAAAGAATAAATATATTTATCAAGTGTTTGAATTCATATTTTCACGTAACTAATAAATTTGGATTTAATGATATTTAAAATAGAAATTTATTTTTAATTTCAAAATGTAACACCTATTCAATATTTATTATATTTCTATTATTAGAATATTTTTTTAATGAGAATATTATAATATTTTATTATTCAGTGAGAGTGTTTTGGTTTATTAAAATGTTCGTAGTTTTTGCTTTTTTATCTCTTTTAATTTATTATTTTCAATATGTTTAGTTTTATTATTCTTAAAGAAATTTTCAATAACTAAACTTAAATTAGATAATAATGTTTTAATTTCGAAAGAAAAAGTATATAATAAATTGTGTGTGAATCTGTTTTTTTTTTTTTTTTTTTGTTATATAAATATATAAAAATATGGATAAAAATTGAGTTAGTTGATTGGTTACTTTGATATACATATACTCCTCCAACCACCAATATTCTTTGTCGCTGTGAAACTCTTGTCTTTCTCTTCCTCTCCTCAAGATAAGGCAGAGAAGAGAAGGAAAGAGAGGGAAGGAGATGGAGGGTGCAAAAACGGCGGTGGAGCAACCCGTGGCGTCGCCGTCCAAGTTTCCGTTGAGCTTTTGGGAAACCACGGTGGCTTCAACGGTGGCTTTGATTTTCGCTGCGGGTCTAATCGGCGTGTACCTCACCATGCCCGATTCCGATTATAGCTTTCTAAAGCTCCCCCGCACCATCCAAGACCTTAGACTCCTTCGGTAATGTTCCAGCCAACATTTCCCTTTTTGTTATTTTACACGCGAACGTTGAAAAACAAAGAAAAAAACCAACCTTTACCTCGTTTTCGTTGTTGGGTTCCCCTTTCTTCTCTGTTTTCCAATTAGGTGTTTTCTTTCCGGTGCAAGATGCGATTTTTATCAATTTGACGATAGTTAATTTGTTGCCAATTTCATTTCTGTTTAAATGGACGTTCTAATTATCAAATCGGGTTTGTTCCGTTGAAAAGATCTGATCCGGAACCGTTTTTTGGGTCAAATCATGATGATTAATTGAAATCGTGATTTGAGAATGATGTTTATAAGGATTCTGTGTAAACAGGATTAGGCTATTTTAATTTTTTTTCTCTCTTCCTTTTCTCTATTTTATCCCTTTGAAAAGCAGATCTGAAAAGGGTGTTTGGGTCTTGGGGGATCCCGCAGCTTGGAGTGAGTATATGAGAATATTAGGTTTGTTATTGTTAATAAATTAATTGAGGGTTGTGCTCTGAGTCAACAAGTTGGCATCTTGCAAGTTGCTAGTATATATTGGTCGAAGGTCACGTGCTATTCTAATAGGGTTCCATTGATGACACTTTGGTGCAGTTTGCAGTTAGTCCTAGGTTCTAACTTGTTATCATCTTTCTTCTGATAAACTTCCATTTTCAAATAAAAAAAAAAAAATAGTTGCAACACCGACAAACTCTTCAGCGCTGGGGCTTTGACTGAGATCAAGAGATATATTTTCTTATTGCTTCCATTGTATTTGACTTAGGATGAGCCTTGGTGCAAAGTTATGGTTGTTGTTGTTGACTCCTTGTAACTTGGAGGCACAGGGTCAGATCGTCATAGGTTGACCACAAGTCATGCATATATAGTAATGGACTACCTGACACAAAACCGATATTTGTTTTCTCAAACATTTGGCCTGCAGTGGGAGCAGGCTAAATGATGGAATCTACTATGCTTTGAGATAGTCTATTGACTTTGCAATTTCATTTCAATATGTGAATAGTATATAATTTCTCCTATTTTTAAAAAAATGTTTGTGCTTGTGTAGAAAAGGGAATTTGGTGAATCCTGAATATAGAAGGGGAAGTTGACAATAATATAAACTGTGTAATGCTTTATCTACCTTTTATTTATTTTTGTAGAGATAACCTTGAGAGCTATACAAGTGACTACACTGCACAAGTCTTGGTGGGGTACTGCGTGGTATATATTTTCATGCAGACTTTCATGATTCCAGGGACTGTGTTCATGTCATTGCTTGCTGGAGCGCTCTTTGGAGTCTTTAAAGGAGTCGCTCTTGTTGTGTTCACTGCCACAGCAGGAGCTTCTTCATGCTACTTCCTGTCTAAACTGATTGGACGTCCAATTCTCTCCTCTCTCTGGCCTGAAAAGTTGAAATTCTTCCAAACTCAGGTTTGTTTCAACTTTCCACCACATTGGTTTTGATCCAATCTACACATGGAACTAAGAAAGTTATTTGTATGTATCATAGGTGGCTAGAAGAAGAAAGAGTTTGTTGAACTACATGCTTTTTCTGAGATTGACTCCAACCCTTCCCAACACATTTATTAATTTTGCTTCACCAATTGTGGATGTGCCTTATCATATCTTCTTTTTGGCAACTGTTATTGGACTGATACCTGCGGCTTATGTCACTGTCAAGGTATGTAGCCTTCCTAAATTACAAAAATATTACAACAGCTAAACAAAAAGAGGACACAGAAAAGTGAAATGTATTGATGATTTATTCTAAGAGATTGAGAAAGAAAACATGTTGAATAATTTTGTGTCCTAAAAGGTCCTATTGTCCCAATGAATCAATTATATACATTTTATTATGAGTTATTTTCTTTTTATTTATTACACTATAGTATCTTGAAAAGAATATTTAAAGTTTCTCTGATTGTATTTGAGTTTGTGGTTTTCTTATGCAGGCTGGGTTAGCTCTTGGGGAGTTAAAATCCATGGGGGATCTCTATGATTTCAACTCAGTTGCTACCTTGTTCCTCATTGGTGTTGTGTCAGTTACACCCACACTAATGAGCAAGAACGAATCATAGCATTATATAGGCCAAGAGTCATTGTGTACGAAGGCCTTGTTCTGCTGACAGCTAATATCAGTTCAGTATTTGTACAGATCTCCAAAAGAGAAAAAGAAAAAAAAAAAAAAGCAATTTCATTCTGATTCTCTGCAAATAGGTTTATTCCAAATGCTGCAGTTGTTCATGACAAGCGTATGATTGGTCGGATCTATGCCAGTGGCAAGAAACGATGAATTAGTTATGTACATTGTTCATGAGTCGATTATGTGTAAAACATTCACTTATTGAATGGTAGTTGTTTTGTCATGTTTACATCCACAAAAGATGTTCTCCTCATCTTTCCCATCATTTTGTTACACATCAATCACTCATTCACTTTCCAAGTATTTCTTTTTACAATGTTACGTACATGGAATCAATGCATCATGTGCACTGGGTGGCAGGTAGGATATGGAACCTACCACGCCAGCCATGAATGTCAAGAGAACTGTAAGGATGGGTTACTGTACTAAATATCTTAAAAGCTAACACTTTCTCATATAAAAGTAATATCTTTATACTTGAAGCAACTCATTTCTTTTCAATCAAGAAACTCCTTAGTTTTGGAATGTATACAATGTCATTTCTAATTCTTTGTATTTCTCTGTCTGGGATTTATTTATTGTGTAAAAAAGAAGGATATAAATGAAAGGGAAAAAAATTAAGAGAACAATTAAATAAAATATGTTATGACGAATTGAAGAATGTGTTGAAAGTGTTGTCTATATGAATCTTTGGTACCTAAAATTTGACCCTGAATAGCAATGCTAGATGACAACTTATGATTGAAAATGCAATTTAATAATGAGAGATGTTGATTATGTCAAAAATTGCATATTCTAATATAACCCAGTTAAGCAACTGTTTATCCCCTCAACTCAACTTGGCTCTCTTTCAACAAGAGTAAGAGAACCAAGCCATACGTACACACTTCTTTGCTTTCACTCATCTTCACAATGCATTCTTCATTAAGTATAACGTACGAAGTAAGGAAAAACAAACCCAAGTCCCACGTAGACATAACTTACACACACATTTAGACATTCTAGAACACACCCTAGGGTTTCCAATAGCTTCAAAAGAGAACAATTTTCCCCGTGATGGCCACCGAAGTAAATGGGTCCAAGGCATGGATCTGGTGTGGTTCCATTGATTAGGCACTAGAATATGAATTCATGCAATCCTCTACAATAGACTATTCCCTTCATATTTATTCATCTTTCTCCTTTTAGATAAGGGTTAGGGAAAACATTGGGTCAATGCCTTAATTCTGTTTATTATTCTTTAGATCGTAAGAAAATAAAGAATAAACGCAGCTTAACTGAATCATAAATCTAGCATTTGTTTAGATAAAAATTGATAAATTGAAAGTTTAAATATATTTTTAATCTATGACTAATGTTAAAAAAATAATTAATAGATAATTATATCTATTATATTTCTTAATATCATAATTATATCTATTTAATATTTTTTTATTTTAACATTATACTTACACTGTAGTGATAATAAGTAAAGGATTTAGAAATAATTATTTTTGCAAGTAAAAATAAATAATCTTTACAGGAACTAAACATTTAGACCTAAAATTAATTTTAGATTATAATTTAAAATCATTCAGAATAATGTGATTTATGTTTATTATATTACTGTATAATATTTTATCCACGTATAAAACTATAATAACTTCAACCCAAAATCAATTTTGAACTGGACCAATTTTTTAAATGTGAAACCAAAGAAAAAAATTTATCCCGTTGATGAGATTACATATACATTTAGACGATGAAAATGCTGCCTGTTTCATTGTCCTCCAACCCATTCAGCTAATAAAATGACAAAAATAAATTCTTCTGAATGTTGTCATGATAAAGTACAGAAAATATAATTAAAATAAGCTTATGAGAAAGAATCGAAAAATGCTCCTTCTAATGGTAGGACATGCAAAGAAGCCTTTAATCAGGCCTAAAAGAGGAAGTTACAACCTACCAAATAAAAGAACACTACAAACTAAAATTACACATCAAATTTAAAAATAATAAAGTGACCAGACAATGATAAATCCCTCTCCACTGATTTCTTAATTCATATTCACCATTCGCCACCAAATGTGCCAAGTCCACTAAGAACTGTAGGAGAAATCTCCCATTGACTTGAATCCATGCTAGGGTCGGTACAGAACTTTCTCGATGTGCACACTTCCTCTCCTCAATAATTAGAGCTAAGGCCTAAGCAGAACTAAATAATCCTTCGCATAAGAAACATGCTACCTGTTCTTTTTCACTTTCTTATTACGCAGGGAACTATCTGGAGTACGACTATCAAGCTTGCGTTTTATGCCTGCTTGTTTTGGTGCACCACTCTCCTTGTGAAATTTTGCTTTAGCCTTTCTGGCAGCCACTGAAGGCCTCTTTGTCTGGCGTTGTTTTGGCTTTTCTCCACCTTGGGTTTTCTTGGGCACATCTGATTTGGTTGCACGTAGACCCTGATAAGATGTGTTGGTTTTTCTGTTTGACCTGTTAATACTGCTCGGAGGAGACCGTGAAGCCACAGAAAATTTCTTTGCAGGAGTACCAGGAGCTTGTGTTGATGATGTATGTGGCCTTTTAGAAGGGGTACGAGCTTGTGTTGATGATGTCTGTGCCCTTTTAGAAGGGGTAGGAGCTTGTGCTGATGACGGGTTTGGCCTTTTAGATGGCGTAGCATCCGCTTTGGCATGAGAGAGCCTCAATTCTCGGTCTCGAAGCTTCAAGTTCCTTTTCTTAACAACAAATTTAGCAGCTTCCTGCATTTACAAGACAAAACTTTAATAATAATTTATTGACATATGGGATAAGACATGAAAGAAGTTCGGACATTCCTTATGCCACTTTTATTTTGAATGCAAAAACACTACCTCTAATAACAACCTAACATGTCTAAATTTACAACAAATCAAACACCATTTAGTAAACTTGAAGGATTAGCAGTATAAACCAAATGAAGTATCAGTTCATTCACAAAGTAGTAATCAACATAAGAAACCCTACGATTTTCGTGCTGTACTCGCACACTAAACCACACTCAGAAGGTCAGCAGTATACGCCAGAGGCATTCGACTACAGCTAAGGAAATGAAACAAGAAAGAAAGAAGATTTGAGCTGAAAGTTCGTAAGTGTATATAGATGATTTGAAAAAAGCAAAAAAGAGATGTAGTTGGTTTAATTGAGCACTGACCATAATACCCTTTGTCCCATATTATATTAATTTACACATGCTAGGAATTTACACATGAGAATGGGCTTTTCAGATTAACATTTCATTGAATTTACCCGCAGAATGAGTGCAGATTATGGATTACCCATAATCAATTGTCACATATTATGCCACACTTCTTCGGCGGTAAGCCTAAAGATGGAGAGGGGGATGAGTGCCTATTTAAGTTGTGTTTATATGTGACAAATGTTCAAAAATAAGAAAATGGCTTGAAAAAATTATAATTATTAATAGTAAATAATCAAGGTCTCTTCATGGAATGCAGTTATTGATAAGATAAACGCATTAACAACAGAAGCCAAGGAACATAAAAGGAGAAAAAAAATAGAGACCTGTTTTAAAGGTAGGGAAACACCTTAAGAAAATAGAACAGGTGAGACTATCCTGCCACTCAGCAAACAAAAAAAAAAAAAGAGGAGAAAACAGATATGCTGAGATGCGGGAGGGGACAGAGACCAATCTGCATAGCTGAGCATCGAGGAGTGACACATAAAAGTAGGTTTGGTCAAAGGCACATCCAGAGTGGCCAGAAACACTGCCAAAGCTGGCTCAGTGCAAGAAAAGTGTTTGGTTTCACAAATGGGAAGCAAACTAGTTTTTCTGATATAAAACATCAAGAAATGGCAAAAATACCATAAAATGGCTTCTTAAATTATGCATTAAAACAAGATGGTAAATATGGGATTTTTCCCTGTGAAAGAATAGTGGTAGCAGTAGCAGCATCAAGGGCCACAATTTCCCAAAGATAAAAGGAACAACGGGCTGCTACTTTTCCTCCTACCTCAAAACACAGCAACAGCAGATGAACAATGGTCTGAGGCATAACGCATTGCTCCTCCACAATATCAGAGTCTCTAAGTCTAACTAATACTAAACTCAATGAAACAAGGTAGCTTTTGAAAATGACATGTATATACCTAGTTACAAAAAGACATGATATCAAATATGAAGCGCCAACCAATAAGGTAACAAACAATCAAAACAAAGAATTTTAAAAGGAATCATACAAATGAAGAAATTAGGTCTTTATGGCCTTGTCGGCCGCAAATACCACAGTGATTTCACCGAAAGCAAGGCACACAAGAACATCAACTATAAAATATTTGAACTAAATATGAAAAGAGACTATAGTAAGAAATTATATGAAAAACTATTCAGGCCCCTGATCATACCTTTGTTTTAAATAGCACATAAGCAATACCCTTTCCAACATTAAGATGAGGATCTCGAACAACTCTGACAGCTTCTACACTTGATTCCAGGTTGGATATACCACAAAATAACTGATAAAGCTCTTCATCCTGTAGAAAAGGATCACATGATAGATCTATTAGACAACAATGACAGAATTCTGTGACCTTCAAATATAAAATTATCTATTAGAAACACACCTTCACATCAAATGGGAGGTTGCCTACGAAAACAGTTCTCTTGTTGTCATAAAGAGGAACACTTTCCCCTTTAAGTTTCTTGCGGGGTGGACAAGCTCTATCAACACGAATGTGATTCCCTTCAACCTACAGCCAGATGAATGCACAATAATTTAAAAAAAAAATCAACAATTCCAATAAAAAGAAACACAAGGTAAAACAGCATATTTGATCCAATCCACCTCAACTTTGAGAACCAAGGGCATACCAGTGACATGTTGTGTGACAACGAAGCCTGTGCCGATTGCTCGGTTTTGAAAACAATGTATCCATGTACACTGCAAAAAAAAAATACAATATGTGTCTATTAGAAACGCATAGAAAAGGTATCCTTTACACAGAAAACGCTTGTATTCTTATCAGACTCACTACAAGTCACTCAAGACCACAGCGAGAAAACTATACCTATTTGCAAAATAAAATCTATGAAATGAGCTTTTATAGTTATCCTTAGAATGAAATAAATAAATAAATAAAAACAAACATAATGATTTCTCGAAGCCCAAAACAAACAGGTTTAACCTTTCTACAGAATCCATATAGTCATTTCAAAACAAATGACATATAAAAGTAACCGCATTCACTACAAACTATTAACAATATCCCCATCAATCATTATTCAGAACCATTACCTATCAGCAGCATCATTTATTTTCTTCGCAAGGATAGCTCCCTTTCTAGGTTTCTTGGTCTGGTTCACCAAGAAAAAAGAACAAACAAACATTAAATTGTCATCCCAATAAAAAAAACAATGAAAATCTCAACAGTACAAAACAAACTCATGGGAAAAGAGGAAAACCTACATCTTGTATTGGAACAGAACGAATCCTCACAGACTCTACCTCACCAAACTTCTTGAACTCCTTCAACAGAATCTTCTTTTTCACCTTGAGAGGCAAATTCCCAACAAAGATAGTCCTCAGAAGCTTATCCTCGTCATCAAAACCCTCTTTTGAAACCATCATATCAGCCGGATCATCTAATGTCTTCCTCTTGTTCCCAACAGTTTTATTCTCAATCCCTTCCTTTTCAACTTCCTCCACCGGCCCATATCTCTTCTCCTCCCACTCTCTTTCAACTTCATCCCTTTTCCTCTTCCTTTTCCCAATTGCTTCTGCACCCACATCAAGTCCTCCTTGTCTTTCTTCATCGGAACCGCGTTTCCTCTTCTCTGATTTCTTCAAAACTTCGTTTCCAGAAACTGGATCAAGGGCTGGGCTTTTCTCTTCGTTCCTCTTCCGCTTCTTCTCGTCGCCGGCATCGCGGTTCTCGGCGTCGCCGTTGGAAGGGACGTGAGTGTGGTTGGTTGTGTCGGAAAGTGGAGCAGGTTTTCTCCGAAAGGGGTTGTCGTCGGAAAATAGAGAGGCGGCTGCAGTGTCCTGTTCCGGCGCGTTGCCGAAGAGTTTGTTGAAAATGCCGGGAGGTGACGAAACGGTGTCGGTTTGAGAGGTTTCTTGCGGTTCCTTTGGTTTCTTCTTGCCCATTGGTGAATTGGATTGGAAAGAAGGAATCGAAAATCGGCGAAGAAGTTGTTCCAGAAAGAAGAGAGCTTTGGTAGAAACCCTAAAATAGGTTTAAGGAGGTGGAGGAAGGAAGGGAGTGTAGAGGCATCTGAGACGTAGAAGCTTCAAATATATTTTGCAAAGACAAAATAAAAAAACAAACTTGAAAACATAAATATTATTGTTCCTATCTTTCTAACCACTAACAATGTCTCAATGGTTAATAATATTAATTAATTAGTATTTTAATTGCGTAAATTAATTTTTTATTTTATATGATTATACTTTTAATAAATCAATATATAAATATGATAATTTATAATAGATTTTTTAAGATATATAAATAATTTATAATGCAATTTAGTGCTATTTTTAGTTATTAAAATTTTAAAAATAATTAAGTTAAATTAAAAATACTGAAAGTTATATATTGAAAAAACATGAGAAACTTAAAAAACTTAAAATATTTTTTTCAAAAAATTCATAAAATCCTAATAATTAAAATAGTCAACTAAAAACACTTCGTTTCAAAAGTTGGCTATTTTAATTGCTGCAAATTAAAAGTTTTTTTAATTTAAAACATAATATTAAACAAAACTAATATAAAGTCATTATTTTTTTTACTAGGATTGACTTGAAAAGGTTAAAAATTTTATAGTTGTCAGGATTGTTAAAATAAAAATATATCACATTACAATATAATTAATTTGATTTTCTTAAACCTAAACAAACAAAAATGAATTTACTTTATTGTAAAATTAACTATCATACATCTTATCTAATTTCTCTTAATATTTAAAGAATTTATCCTTATTTGTAACATAGCATGTTAACAACTGAATACACAAAAAAAAAAAATTATCCCAAATATATATCGAATAAAAAGTTTATTCGATATACATCTTAATTTTTTGTATACCGAACCCGGTCTGGTATATAAAGTTAAAAAAAATTGCATAAATGGCTAATGAATGGACAGGATCTGGTATGATTTTTTATATCGGATGGTTGTATTTCGATATATAAATTGCATACCGGTACCAATTACATACCTGAATGAATCCCAGATGCCTGCATCCAGTGATCTAACAAACTGAAAACTACGGTAAATCTTACTTTGTCGTCACCCACCACAAATGGAAAATCCTTTTCTACCGTATAATCATATCCTCAATATTGTAAAACAACACCGTCGACACTTACTTGTCAAAATCGATTCAATCTAATGACAATCTTGATTGTAGTTTACATTGCCTTATTTTATATCAAAATTAAGTCACTAAAATTCCACCGTATAATCATATCCTCAACCTTGTAAAACAACACCGTCGACACTTATCTGTTAAAAACGATTCAAGCTAATGACAAACTTGATTGTAGTTTACATTACCTTATTTTATATCAAAATTAAGTCACTAAAATTCCCCGTATAATCATATCCTCAATCTTGTAAAACAACACCGTCGATATTTACCTGTCAAAAACGATTCAAGCTAATGACAAACTTGATTGTAGTTTACATTGCCTTATTTTATATCAAAATTAAGTCACTAAAATTCCACCGTATAATTATATCCTTAACCTTGTAAAACAACACCGTCGACATTTACCTGTAAAAAACGATTCAAACTAATGACAAACTTGATTGTAGTTTACATTGTCTTATTTTATATCAAAATTAAGTCACTAAAATTTCCGTAAGAGTTTATTCAAAACCTAAAAATCCCCCACATCATCTGTCTGGCTATTATTGTAGCAAATTTATTTGTTATCTGTTTAAACTTACTATTTCATATGCTTTACAATCACATATCTCTTATTCTAAGTGTTATCACAATCACAGTTATTTATATCTTTTTGTTACTATTCATACTAAGCTCAAGTCTTTTAAGTAAACAAGCCAATAAAGGGTAAATTTTTTGAAGACGTTTCTTGTGCACCCAAATCGGGTAAATTTTGTTGAGACATTTCTTGTGCACCCAAATCATCTACTTTGAGATTTATCTTATCTGTTTTTGTTTCAAAAAATTGATTCATTCATCAATTAGATGAAAATAATGTATTCTCACCAAAGATGTAAATGATGTCTTTTTACATGGGTGCTCAATAAAAAAGTTTACATGAGAGCACCTTCTAGTGTAATCATCTCTTACGGGAATTGTATTTGCAAGTATTGAAAATCTCTATATGCCTTAAAAGCAAACTAGTAAACAGTGAAATAAGAAGCTTAATTTTGCTATTCTTGCTCTTAGATACATTTAAAGCTCTACAAATTGTTCCTTATTTGCTTAAATAAATCAATTGTGTTTTACATCAATATTAATTTATGTTGATAATATTATGTTTATTGTAAATATTCTTAATGGAATTAACAAAATCAAACAACTACTTTATGATAAGTTTATCTTGACTATTTAAAGTATTTCTTTAAGATTTGAAGTTGTCAAAAGGTAAACTATCTTATTCTCAATCATTGAAATTGTTGTTTCGAAATAATTTTTGAATATGGTTTAGATGGTTGTAAACAAACTAATTTCCATGTTAATCCTTCTGTAAAATTGAATAATGGATACATCCTTGATCCTATTTTTTTGGAGATTGATTGGTAACTTACTACATTTGACCAACACAAGGCCTCACATAGGTTTTGTTATTTAACAAATTAGCCAATTTGTTTTTTAAGTAAGGACACCTTACTTGCAGACAACTTTAAGAATTCTAACATATATTGAAAATGCTAAAAAAATGAAATTGTTTTATTCTATTCATAATGATCATAAAATTCACTTCAAGCTCTTCTTAATCAGAGTGAGCCATGTGTCAAGTTAGCAGAAGATCTGTTACTTTAAAATATGCATTCTTTGATAGTTCTTTAATTTATGAAAATCAATAAGCAATTTACCATTTCCAAAAATTCTAGAGTGAGTGTATAATTTTAGCCTCCCTTAACTGTGAATTACAATGAATCAGATAATTTGAGTTTCATCATTTAAGTTCATTTCTTACTTTATCGGAACGTGCTTCCGTCGTTCAACTTTCCGAAAACTCTTCCTTTCGTGAAAAAAACAAGACACTAAAATTGATGGTCATACCATTCAAATCATGATAAAAGAATGTCTCATTTTTCTATCCCATGTTCCCACCTTGACACAGAGTATTAGATTTATACTCTTCCTGACATTTTTATTTTCTTTATAGTACTTATCAGCTCGTTAGCTTGTTTTGTTTTCTTATGTATAGTTAGTTATCTTTGTGTTATTCCATATATAGTTGTTAATGAATTTATGAAAAAATAACAATATGGGTAATTCCTTCGTTATCTTTCAAAATTCTATTAGAATTTGTACTTACTTTCTGTGGGCGGACTTTGTGGGTATAAATTCCCCTCGTATAATTCATGTAGACCCAAAAAAAGGGACTTTCAAGTTGCAATTACTCACCAAATATGTCCAAACAATAGGCATGGAGCCATTAACAAAACAGAGGATGTCAGGATCATTCTATCACAACTTGTGAAATCCGTGTTGAATTTTTGTCGTATGGAAAACTGGTATCAGAACAAAAATATTAGTTATACGTAGAAACCGACTAACTTTCAACAGCAAAAATCCATGCTTTCCATCGAGTGTAGAATTGGTGAATAGATCTCAGAGTTTTTCATAACCCAGGAACAATGTTTATACCCATACAGTTCACCATCGAGACATACATCAGGTCGCATGTGATCAGAGAAATGCGTTTCCAATTTGTCCATGAAATATTCACAGGTTTCTTCTGAGCAAGAACAATCTCAAGCATTCTGGTATAAATGATTTGAAGAACTCAATTCAGAGACAAAATGGCTGGAGAAAGACACATCGATGAAAGTGATTAGCCACAACTTATTCCTAGTTTTCAAACCCATCACAAAAAGAGAATCACTAGATTCGATGACCAAAATCAGAGTTCGGACAACAAATTTTAACATAGAAGGATAGATGCAGCTACTAAACTATGAAAACAAAAGCTCTTTGGGAAAAGAAGCTAGATACGATTTAGGCTTATGAAATCCAGAGCAACGTGATATCAACAATGGATGCAATTAATTAATCAGCAACCAAGATTTGATAAGGAAAATTAGCAGCTCATGAACAAAATTTTAAAACTGCGTACACTTAATACGATAACTTATACCGCACATAGTTACATGTACAAGCAAGTTACAAATTACATGTTAAAGCGAGTAGAAGGAACGAAAAAGACAGAGCTAGGTATCACTTTCAGTTCAGTCTCTCATCTTCTAGTGTATGGTCTTTTTTTGTAGCTTTCGGTTCGACAAATCAAACAAAACCACCACCACACCGTTTATTGCTTTCATCTAACGTAACCTTTTCACATTCAACGCCGGTTAGGAATATATATATATACTAACAAACAGGTAGCACTTAATTATATAGCAGCTATCATCTCCGTCGCCGTTTTCTCCGTCATTCCTCCGTTAACTTCCTCTTCCTCCTCCTCCGCTGCCCACATGAAGTGCGCGTATGATCCGAGCACAGTGCTGAACATAAAATAAAACAATTAATCATTAAGAATAATAATTTTCTATTTTCGTTATTCTCTGTTTGGCTATAATGAAAATGTGAGATTAAGATTATACCAATCATTAGGAGCGGCGTGAATGGCCTGGTCAAAGTAAGATTTGGCTCTCGCTTCGTCTCTCTGCGTTTCCCATATTAGCGCTCCGTACAGCGAAAGCAATTCGCCGTCGCCAGGGTTTGCGAGAATCGCTCGTCCGTAATATTCCTCTGCTCTTGTCGTGTCCTTCTCCACCTGCATCATCCGTTAAAATTAAAATCGTTGATTCTTTTAATTTTTTTTTGTTCATTGAATGAATCAATATGATCTTGCTTTGTTTGTGAAGCGTTTCACGCACCTCGTGGAGGAATTTGCCGTAGTTTCTCAGAAGAAGCGCGTCCGTCGGGTTCGACTTCAACATCTTCTCGTAGTACGCGTCCATTTTCATCCTATCACCGCCGTTTCCGCCGGTGAGAGTCTCGTCGCCGTGATTTCCACCGCCGCCGCCTCCGGATTCTAGATCCAACGGTAGGATCCCGACGTAGCTCGGCTTGCGTATATTGGCGTCGGAGAAGAATTGTTCTTCGTGAGGTACGATCGGCGGGGACGAGCACGATCCGGTGCGGTGCAGATTTCGGTACACGCCGGAATTCTCAGGAGCACGTTCCGACGAGGCTCTGTTGATCCAGTTCTGCGGTGCGTCCCTGCGGGCGTTGGAGTGGGAATAGTGCATTGAAATCGTGGAAAACTTGGCGTGGCTCTTCTCGCCGGCGAAAGAGGCTGAGCGCGTGAGAGAACATCGAGGTGAACCGTGGAGAACCGGATTCTGGACCGGCAGCGAACCGGTTCGGATGAGAGAAACTTTCATAGTTTTGATAAATTAAAAAGGTTGAGTGTTGAAAGAGCGATCAGCCCCTGACTTCTAAAAGTGCAGGTACCCCCTTTATATATGGCGAGCTGAATGGTGCTTCAAAACGAACGTACTATTTTGATCGAATATTAGCCGTTGGATGGGATGAAAGGCTGACCCAAGTGAGCACTGTATTACGACACGTGTCAGGTTGCACTTTCACTCCTGTGCGCAATTGTATATTTAACCTTTTTATTACTATTGATAAATGTAAAAAAAAAAAAAAAAAAAATTTTTTTTTTTT
>Ga0209489_106310_pt1 | contig 19255 bp, 9 predicted proteins | sample SiratrowhiteBW_FD_187527 | JGI IMG/M metagenome (GOLD analysis project Ga0209489, IMG submission 187527) | Root nodule microbial communities of legume samples collected from California, USA - Siratro white BW (SPAdes) (version 2) | ecosystem: Host-associated > Plants > Roots > Nodule | place: USA...
TATATATATATATATATCATAATTTGTAATGTTTTTTACTTATAGTTTGGTTGTTTTGAAGAATTTCAATTTTATTTAAATTTTCGAGCATTCTTTGTACAATGTTTTGGAGCAAATGGACTGAAATAAGAAAAGTAACAATAACTGTCATGTTGATGGTCTCTATGATTATTCTATCATTCTCTCTTTGTTAAAACAAAAACAGAGTTTTTGTAAATAGTCCATAATCATGCAACTTTTGAATAACTAATCCTCAAATTCCCCAAGTTTAATAATGACTAGACATCCTGATAGTATTTATAACCAATCCAATGTAATTTAATCATTTTTCATAAAACATACTACTTAATATTACTCCCTCTATTGTGATATAATAGTATTTATTTTTCTATCTTCAATATAATTTTAAATAAGTACTTACTATACTCTTTTTACTTTTCTTTCTCTAAATGATCTTTTTTAATGCATGATAAAAATGGAAATAATTAGAGTATAATTGGAAAAAAATGTTATCTTGAAAATTTTAAAATAACAAATTAAGTTTTCCTTAAAAAACTATTATTTAGGAAAAAATGAAGATTAGTTTTTAAGAAATTACAATTTAGGAAAAAATAAATTTAAATCGCTAATTAAACTGAAATAAACTGATTCCAATTAATCCATGCGTTACATGGTTAAAATAACACAATGTCTCATAGGTAGTAAAAACAATAATTTAAAAAAGAGCAGAATTGACCAAGTAGTCTGACCAGATTGGAAGCAGTAGTTGAACTACCTAATTTGTTATGTTAATTAATAATATTTAGAAATTATCACATGTTAAATCAAGAAAAAAAAAACAATTTTCTTATTTTATAAAAGTTAGCCGAAGAATCTAAATATGTTGTATTCTTTCCTATATTTAATTTAAATTTAAATTTTACTATTATAAATTAATAAAATGAATTAACAAAAACAATAAATATATTTTAATTTTTTAAGAGAACTAAAAAAAGAAAAAAAAAGTTTATAATGAAAACTCTAAACATAAAAGTTTAATAAAAATCCAACGATTTATAAAATAAAATAAAAGTGTACGAAGAAGTGACCTTACTCCCACTAAGTTCATTAGATGGATTGAACATGTTATGATAATGATACAGTTTTACAAAAATACATTTGATACAAAATAAATTTCTTTCATATCCAAAAATAGTGATTCCTATACATTATTAAAACGTATTTGATTAGTCAAAAATATTAAAAAAATATTTAAAGTTGCTTTTAAAATTATAAGAGAGGGTTTGGACTGGATCCGTAGGCTCAAGAAAGCAAACGTTAAGGCAAAGGCAATGGAAAAGCAAACAACTACACAAATTTAAAACGAGGTGGGACCTGGGACCCTTCAGTGTATGAACTAATCAACTGAATCAATTCCACACCCACCCATTTTGACTTTGGCATATAGCTTTTCCACTGAGAATATCATATTAAATCTAGCTTAGTTCTATAAAACTCACTTAGAAGGTCAGATCCAACCCAGAACAAGTGCATTATGATGCAGAAACCAGAACAAGTATCTTCTATTTTTTTAATGCTAAACATTAATTTAAGGTTTTAAACATTAAACCAAACAGACATTAAAGAAGTTAAACAAATGTACTAACATTGAAACAAGACTTTATCCTAGAAGCCAAAGGGTTCAAACAAAAACTGCATTAAAAACTCTCTTTCTTGGCCCTTTACCCATCACTCTCCTCACCTTCCCAGTTCATTCACTATAATTTGCCGTTCTAACTGGCAATTGCCAAGTGCCAACCACTCTCTCTTTTAGTCAACCTTCTTTAGCAATCAACACCACATGTCCCTCCTCTTCCCATCCCTTCTTTGACTCCGTCTTTTTCACCCATTAATGTTGAGAGAGACCGTAAGCATCCAAGATCAGAACCACATGTAAAGCAATCAAGCAGAAAAGAAAAGAAAAAGGAACAAAACCAACCCCACTTCTTTTTTCTTTAGATTTGAATCAAATTAAATTAAACCCGTTACCAAATACGCCATCTTTTCACCCTTCTTTAAAAGAAAAAATATATACACAGTCGCGATGTATGGATCCAGTGTCGGTCGGTCCAAGTTTTGAAGAGAACCAAAAGGGAAAAGGAGTACAATTGTATAGAACATGTGAACATGGAACACCCCATCAATTAATTAATCTCCTTCGAGAGTAAAATTTTCAAGTGTACAAGCCATGAATGACATGATCAGAATATACTCTGTGATGGGAAATCGGTGATTCATTAATTAGCTAAGAAGATTCTAGGATGAGATTAGTAGTAGCTTCGACTGCAGAGAGTGAGTGATTGTGTTCACCTTCATAGGTGACCACCAACATAGAAGGGTCATCCAAAGCCCTCTCTACATGCTTGCGCGCTGGACACCCTCTAACACTGCTGCACTTGTAATAGCCCCTGCAATTAATAAATAAACCTCACTTCACTAATTCAAAATTAACTCTACAACAATACAAGGGAAAGGACACAAACCAACCAAAGATAAGATCTTTCTAAATTTAGTCACACGGGAAAGAGAAAAAAGGAAACAAATCAGTTTAATAAAACAAGGGTACATTTTGAAATTGAAGGGGTGGATAATTTAAATCAGAACTTGGTGTAATGTTGTTATATGTACCTTGGATGAGGAGATCCTTTAATGGGTTTCTGTCCGTATTTCCTCCAAGAATAATCATCTGGTGGAATATCAGCCATCTTTAGACTTATTGCGGGTACCCTCACCACCCTCTTCAACCTCATTTTTCTGCTGCATCACACCAATCCAAAAAATAATGCATCAGAACCAGACATCACAGAAACAGATTTTTTTTTTTTTTCAAACAATCTTTAAGGATAGAAGAAAAAAAGTGAGAGATTGACATATACCTACCTCTTCTTTGAGCAATGGCATCGGCTAGAGGAACTCCCACACTTGGCAGAACCCAAATTCTCAGAGCTGCACTTCCTCTTCAACGAAGACGAAGAAAGAGGAGGCTTTCCCGCGGAGGAGACCTGAGAGAGATTCGTGATCTGAAAAGGCGCAGCCGCGGCAGGCGACGAGGAAGAGGGCTGTTTAGTGTCGGCGTCGCCGGTGAGCGAGGAGACGAAGGAATTAGAATAGGAGAAATTGATGGTCTTGGAAGAAGAGTCCTTGGTCTCAATCAGTCCGTTTTTAGGGATGAAAGGGTGTTCGGTGGGCGGCGGGATCTGCTGCAGCGGCGTCGCACGGTAGAATCTGGGTTCGGAAGGAGGCTGCGGAGGCACGGGGGCTCTTCTGAAGCGCGCGTGGCCGGTTCGGGTTCGGCCCAGAAGCGAAATGACCTTCTTGAACTTGGAAACCGCCACGTCAGCGACAGCTCCGTAATCGGATTCAATTTCCATGGAAGACTTTGAATTGGACGGTTGCGATTGTTGTTGGAGTTGTTGCTGTTGTTGCAGTTGGGCATGCGACAGCAATCTGATAAGCTTTTCCACGCTCTCTAGCCCCGACGCAGCTTCACGCACCGCATTCTCTTCGGCGAAAGTGTCGTTCCTATACCCCATCATGAGCTCCACAGGCATAGTTGCATCAAAGAGAGAGAAAGGGTAGGGAAGGAGGTGTTAAGGTGTTAAAGACCAAAACAAAATAAAAGAGGGTCATAGGGTACCCTGGTCAAGTCATGCCAAAACTAAATTTAAATATTAAATATTAAATAAATAAATAAATAAACGATAGTGGCTTGTTTGGTCCACTAGGTGACTGTACTGTCACGCTAGCTAACCCTACTCGTCTCGTCCCTGTTTCCGTCAAAATTTGGGTCACATTGCTTTGCTTGCCTCTGTCTAACGTACTAATATATCTATCTATGTAAACGCTGAAACAGGGTATTTTGGTCTCTGCGGACTCAGAAAAAGAAAAAAAAGAAAACACTATTCTTTTCTCTCTTTTTTTTTTCATTTTATTTTTTGAATGAGAAAAAGCATCTGAAGGAAGGCAGTAGTGGGGAGATATTGACTTTTTGTGCGTGCTGGGTCCCACCAGTGGGTTATTATTGATCTCAGCGACATTGGGGTTTTAAAATGAGGTCAAAGGCATTCTTTTAGCCGTTGGATCTGTGAGAAAAGTTTGAGGATCCGTTGGTTGCCAGCTTATGCTGTAGTTGACTTGGATTGACGACCTTCCTTACCGTGGATTCTCAATGCTTTTTTTGTCGTTTTTGTTGTTTTTCTTTTGAATATTTTTTCCCTCATTTTGTCCCCCTCCTCTGCTTCTCGTTCCTCTATCTTCTACGTTTTTTTTATTCTGTCTTTTTCTTCCACCGCTGTTTCTCATTTTTTAACAATTTTTTCCTAGTTTTTTTAAATAATTTATATACACTAGAAATACTTTATGATAAAATCATTTATGTCTATCATCATTTTTCAATTTTTTATTTTCAATTTGTACGTCAATAAACTTATTTTATTTGTCTTTTCCTATAAATATTTGGAACAATTTTATCGAAACAAATCTTATTTTTAGATCACAGTATTACGATTATAACTATGCGATGAAAAATAAGTCATTTATTTAATGAATAAATCATTGAATTCAATATACCTATGATTTTTTTTTCTCTTGAACAATAAACTATATGAATGCATTCAACGTATAGTACTTTAGTTTCTAATTTGACACATTTTATTAACTTTGGTAGACTAATTTAACTATTTTTCAAAAACTGAAAACCATTTAACATGTTTTCCAATATTTAAAAGATTATTTGTATAACTTTTTTTACTCGGAATATTATTTTAAAAGGATAATACTTAAGAGGCTAAATTAATATATTATTCTAAATTTAAGTTAACCCTTGATTTTTGATTTATCGATGTTAACTAAGATCTTTGACTCTTTTTAGTTAACTCTCCAAATATTGTCAAAGTTTTGGCTTTTTAAAAGATTATAGAACTAAAAATGAGTTACGTAAAAGATTATTAAAAGTTTCGGATATCTACAAAATATGTATGTAATTGAGTTTTTAAAATCATTATCAAAAAATAAATACATCAATTGCATATCATGTAGTGATTTGTTCAAATCACTATTTGAACCATAAAATAATTTGTCACGTTTAAACAGAAGCAAATCATAGTATTCCTTGCAGTTCAGCACGTTTTGCTAGTTCAGTTCAATTGTATTAACTAAACTATATAAATATATTTTAGAAATAGTATCAGTTGAACATGATAAAATGAAATAAGATTTTTTTTTATTCTATAATGTTGGTATTTTTCATATTTGCGCCTGGAAAATATTAATAATTTGATATTCATTTTTTATGATTTTAATACATTTTTAACATCTTAAATTTGAATAAAAGTGTTTAACATTAATTCTGCAATCAATGTACTGATTACCAGTTAACGAACACATAAATTTAATAATTCTGTTGACATCACTGAACAGTGTTTGGTACTCCATTATCACCGAAATAGAAGAACGGTCAAAAGTATCTCTCCTACTTTCTGTCATCTACTTATTACCTGTATAAATCAATGATCTTGAAAGTACTATTAATTAGTATATATATATATATAGGGAGAGAGAGAGAGGGAGGGAGAGAGAGGGAGAGAGAGAGAGGAATTAAAAATAAGTTTTTTATTTCAAAGTTGATCTACATTAAAATTGTTATTTTTTAAATTTATTATAGTATGGGATATCAATTTTTATTAAAATCATAACTTATTAATATATTAACATTTGTAACATATGAATTTAAAAGCAGTTAAAAAAGTATATAGACTAATAAAGTTTGTTGTATCTTTTAGGGTATCAGTAATCATCGTTAGAGTTAAAAAAATATCATATAAATAATGATATTTTTGTAAGAAAAGTAAACAATACATGATTTTTAAAATATTAGTACGAAAAAAAAAACACTTACAAAAAGCAACAAAAAATGGTTTAATCAATCACAAATACAATACCATGATAATTCCAAATTTATGAAAAAAAATTCAAACAAGTTTTGGTTCAAACATTTTTACACATCTTACCCCATCTATTGTCGTAATTATATGCTACTTGAAGAATTTGTCTTTTTTTTTTTGTAACTGTACAGTTCATTGTAAGTATTTGATAAATTTAGATGAAAAATTGTTAAAAAGTAGTTCACATAAATAAGATAATTAAGGAAATGAAATGATAAAATCCATCATAACTATTTAATAAAGTTGGATTATTAAAAACTAAAAGATGGTATATATTAAGCAAACAAAATAAAAAAATCAATACAGGTTATTGTAAAATAAAATATTATAAAATTATTTCCTCTGGTCCTTTTATATTATTAGAAAAAATTGAGTCAAATTTTATCCAAATTAAAAAATTGTCCTACAGCATAAATCACACACAAATATCCACATCTTAGAAACTCAAATTCAATTCAACATCAATATATTAATTTATTCATAATTTAACCAAAGTCTAGCTCTATCCATGTCTACACATATCATTAACATAAGATCAATTTAATTACTTGTACATCAATATTATATTTCAAGTGTTTGGATATTATAATTCAAGACATTTTCAAATTACACAAATTTAATTGTATGATTAACAATACAAGATTACCAACTATTAGTCATTGCAAATTCCAAACTAAATTCAAATGAAGTAAATTATCAATCCTTACCCTTTTTTTTTTGTGTTCTATTAATAAAGAATGGACAGATTAGATAAAGTTCTACCTGTTAGTGGTTTTGAAGGTTGTCAAAGAATAAATGTTCTATCTGTTACTGTCTTAACCGGTACTGAGGAACAAATATTATATATATATATATATATATATTACATTTATAATACCGTTATATCTATTATATTAAATATTTATAATAAAGTGTTGGTATTTAATATATTAATTAGTTTAATGCTAACAATTTAGAATATCATAAAGTACTCGTACGGTTTATTTAAAAGTTTTTAAATATTATATATATACACGAAGTATCAATATAATAATTTTCAAACAGTTAAAAATAGTTGTGTGTGGATAAAAAATAATGTAATTTGATTAAGAAATTGAAATAAAAAATATAATTTACTCGATATTTATTTTAGCTTATCATACAGAACATTATACAACCTTATACGCTATAAAAAATAGATAAAAAAGAATATGAACAAAGCACATGAGGTAGTTGACTTGTTGTATCTCTATCCGTGATTAAAGGTTGTCGTTATTATGAAAAAATAACAGCAGCAACAAAGAATCGAAAGGAAAAGATGATTTCAAAATTTGCAAGATATTGTCATGCAAAAACACCACATGTGCCCCTGGTGAAATAAGAGTCTCCCAAAGTCAACAGACGAAAATTTTGACATTTTCACATAAAAATATGACATTCACGTGGCATTTTTATCATGTCTGTTTCTAGTTAAATAATAAAAAAAAATAAGAAAAATTAGATCCGTGGCTTCGTTCAAACTTCCAAAATTGAGGACAAGAAACTATAAAACTAATAATAATTATGAGAATGCGATGGCTGCATGAACGAACACACAATATTCAATATCATAGTTGATTGACCCACTTTTGTATGAAGTATTGTCAAAATAATGGGATGAGAAACCACGTTTGAAAGAGAAAAGTGGTAAGAATTGTTAAATTGTGTGAAAATCCTTGGAATGAAGGTGACATTGTGGCAGATGAACAAGCCACGTAGCCCTATTTATTAATGCTACCTATTTGTACAAAACTCACTCAGTGTACTAAAAATCTATGATAGTGCTAATGTGAATAAGTTTCTCTTTGCTTTGAATTAAAAATTTCACAATTTTAAAAATATTATTAATCACATCTTAAATTGTTTCATCTTTAATATTTAATACAATAAAAAATCCCAACTCATTAAATTTTATTTTTTATATAAATAAGACAACTCAATTATTCTTAAATGTAAAAAATATTTATATATTAAATCATGGTTAACAATTCTAAAACATAATCAGTATGAATGGATCATATTAAATTTATAAGAGATAAAAGTATAATAAATAAATAAATCATAATAATTTAAATATTGGAACCTTTATTTTTTGATAAAATTGGATTAAGTATAAAAAAACATATTTTCTAGAGATAAGTTCAAAACCATATTGGAGAACCAAGTGTCATGGGAAGAAGATGGAACCAATTTACTTCTGTTTGTAAAGAAGTGGCTCGTTCGATTTTTACTTTCATATGAGTGAGTGTTCTGGTTCGGTCCAACCATCAACTTGCATCTCTTATAACTGGGCTTACTTATCTATATGGAACAATTATTATTAAAAGGGTAAACTCAATAATATTTAAATAATTACAGAACTTTTAATAATGTAAATTATAGCTTTTGAGAAACTATTTGAAAATTATTTTACTTTAATTTAATGAAGGACAAACTATTTGAAAGGTATTTTACATTACTTTACATTATTAATAAAATAAAAAAATTACTCTTTTCAAAAAATTGAACAAATAAAATTTTAATGATTAAAAATTTAAAAAAATTAGTGGTCCATGCCTTGAGCAAGCTGTACTTCAGTGGTCCATGTCCTGAGTGAGGAAAAAATATAAAAGAAAAAAAATTACTTTTAAATAAATATAAATAGTTAAATAAATGATAACGTTTATTTGTATTTATTCAAATGAGTAAAAGAGTGAATAACATGATTTGACTTAATGTTAGACAAAGTCCTTTTCTATCCATGGAGTGGAAATTTCGTATGTTAAGAATCGATGTTAAAATGAGTTCATTTTTTAATAATTAAACTTAAGTTTATTTTGATCCTAATTAAAAAAAATACTAAGCAGTTTTGTCTAAAACTTAATCAACAATCGAAAACTAGCAATAGTGCTTACTGGAATAAGCTTCGGGCTTTTAGGTAGTTGAACATCAAAGTTACATTAATTAGCGATGATAACGAGTTATAATAAAACATGTTTGTGAAAAAAATTTAAAATACAAATTTTGCATCTCTTTGAACATCCTTTCACTCCATATATTTTCTGTTACATGGTTCCATATCAAAAAATAAATTACTATTGATATAATCAATGATTAGTTCATACAATACACTTTTTACCATATACATTAAATAATTTACGCGTTTTATTTATAAGACTAGATAATTTTAGAAAGATTATACTCACTTTAAACATAATTGAGAATAATATTGATAATTGTGCAATGAGCAATTCTTTCTGTACAATAAACAATACACTATTTATCATTTCTGAATAGGTTATAAATATATTCATACGTTATGTAGTTCAATACTCATTATTTTTTTTTATAACTATTATAAAAGTTTAGATTTTTTTATCTATATTGATTCTATAACTGATAAAAAAATATATTTTAATCATCATAAAAAATATTTGTTACATTAGTGAATGATAAGATATTATTTAAGCAGATGTAACATTCTTCTTGATGACATAAACTTTTTACAACTAATATACAATCTAATAATTTTAAAATATAACAATAACAGTACTAGTAATAATAAAAAATAAAAAATCTGTAAATTTACAAACCACCTAGTATTTATGTTAGAGTGGTTTTTCATAAGAGAAAGTTGTCGTCTAATAAGTAAATTCTCTAACAAATCCTTAGTATCAAATTGGTCTAGAGAGAAGGTTGCTGTTAAACGTGAGCCTAAATTGGAAAATCCAATAAAATAGTCGAAATTTTGAATATGCACTTATTTGATTTGATTAAATTATTGTAGACCTTTTAGATATAGTTAAAATTTAGATTTAAAATATATTAAATGTGTATTCATTTAATCAATTTTATTTGGATAAATTTGCATTAAAATCAAGACTACTATATTTGATAAATTCAAATTTAGTTTTTTTTTTTAAATTAATTTAGTTGCTATACTTTTTCATTGAACAATTAAGATATTTTTAAGATTAAATTATTAATATTGGGAAAGTGAATGATCATTTACCGTGCCTAATAACACGATGGTTCACACGCCATACAGGTGTTCAATGATTATAACTTAAGCTTATTATTTGTTTTTTACTTTTTACTTTTTTTAATTGCTTGATTTTTTTTAACTTTTTCTTATTTTTATATCACAACTTGTTGCTTATTAAAATGTTCTTATATTCTTTAACAATCTTTTTTGAAAATTAAATAATTATTTACGCGAAGAATAAGTCTGGTTTTTAATATACTAATCAATGATGTTCTATTTAAGATTGACTTAAAAACGTTTCAATTGTGGTTCAAATTAATAGACACTTTACAAATTGATAAAAAAAATAAAACATGACTCGACCAAAACTTAAAAAAAAATGTTTCTCCAAATTATTTTTTAAGAAAAACATTGATTTTTTATTTTTAAAATCCAAAAAAATAAAATAAATTCGTATTTAATATAAATCAAATTAATTGGATTGGTTTGAAATAAACAAAGAATATGGATATGGATCTGAATCAATATGATAAAATAATGGATTTGAATATTTGATTTTTTTCACACTCCTAGTTATCGTCAGACAAGTTTATAATTCATGATTTTAAGTTATTGTGAACCAAAATTCAACCACTCCCAACCTCTTTAATCTTTCAGAATTAACAAAAATTTTCGAATTAGTTGGTACATGTTCAAACGAACATAAGTCAGCAACCCATTGGACAGATACAACTTAAGTCAAGCAATTCTCAAAATAAAAAACAGTATTTTGTCTACTTTGTTGTAAATCCCACTCATTAACATCAAAATAATTTCAATTAGGTTTTATCTACTTCGTGATATTTCAATTTGATTCCATTTCAGAAGTTTTTGAGAATGAAAGAGGAATGAGAAATAGAATGAAGGAAAAATAAGAGGAACTTACTTCCTCAATAACAACCGAAGTAGCTTTGGAAAATAAGGAAAGCAAATATATCTTTAGGTGTGCCTAAACCTAGTTTGAGAGAGAGAAAATGTTTTGAAATATAATTCCCTCGACAAGGGTCTTGAGAAAAAATTTAGTCTTTTTTAACAGTGATCAATAGTTTGAGGAATAACACTAATGAACTTAGTGAAAAATATAGTTCGTATAGATGTTCCACACTATATATTAGTTTGAAATTTAGGAAAATCATAAAAAGAATGAAAATATATTAGATTGTCCTTTGAGATAAGAGGGAGGAAAGTTGAAGAAGAAGAATCAAAAGAAGACCAAAATCTAAACTTGAGATGACAGAAAATAAAAGTTTCTAATTACTACGTGCACCTTCTACTTTACGAAGTTCACCTCTTTTGTCTATTTATTTTCTCCTAAAATCGGAAGCAGGACCCATTTTTTTTTCTTAAAAATGTTTTAGACCACTCAAAATACTATTATCACTTTTCAACTTAAACATAATTATAATCCTATAATAATAGAATCTAAAACTACCTCGCACACATTTCACACATATCTTAATTATATAATTAAGTAAATTATTTTTCAAGCATAATTTAATTTGTTTATCACGTTTCAAATTATTTTACAAATATACTAGCACTTACATAAAGTAATTTTCATGTAAGAGCTTTTAAAAAATCCATAACAAATAAATAACAAAATAGAGTCGTCCTTTTTTTTTTAATAAACAGTAGGTTATGCGTGATTACTAGACAATGAAAAAAATATAAGGTACTATACAAAAAAAAAAAAAAAACAATAAAAAAAAAAAAAAAAAAAAAAAAAAAAAAAATAAAAAAAAAAAAAAAAAAAAAAACACTAAAAATCTAGTGTATATTACTTGAAATCTTTTAATAGCAAGTTACCTCACTTGTGACTTAAATAACATTAAAACCAGGTAATGTCAGTGTCATTCTTTAACAAGTTAGATATAAAATATCAAACTTTCATAAAAGTAAAATTAATAAAAGAAAATAGCCAAAGTAAGATCTTACCTTCACTATAAAAAGTATAACTACTATTACCAAATATTTCAAAAATTAAACGGTAATTCAAATGACAAAGATGTTAAATTTGCATTTAGTGATGCAATAATGACGGGATTAAACTTCACACACTTCCATTTATTATATTACACAATCTATTAAATAATTTAGTTAAAATTTTAAATCAGTATCCACGACATATATCACATAATTTATAAGATAGAAAGCCACAACAATTTGTATTTGGTGAACGAAGGTTTGTTTGGATAAAGTCACATTAAAATAAAATAAAAATACAAAAATCCTTTTCAAAAGATAAGTTCAAAAACCAGATTCTTACACGATTTTTTTGACTGTTTTTGACTACTTTTAATTCGCCATCACCTTAAAAAAAAGGCAATTTACCTGAATATATTAAAAAAATAGTTGGGTCCAACTGAGTATATAAATGTGTGTGTAACATGAATAGCCCACAGTTATATGGTGTTTAATTGGGCTTACATAACAGAAGGAGGAAGGAGTGATCTAGAGTGGGTTATGAAATAAACTATAAATTTATACATATAAATATATGATATTAATGAAATAATAAACAAAAATAACTAATAATATTTAACACACAAATAGTATTATATAATAATTATAAATTAATTTGATACAAAAGCATATTCAAATCTAAATAAAATTTTAATGTTTCATTTCGAAAAATTTAATGGCCCATGCTGTGTACTGTATTTATGTGAAAATAATTATAAAAATAAAGGGAAAAAGATGGAATACAAAAATAACTTGAATAAGTACAAATAATTGAACAAATGACATAATTTATTATTTAAATGAGATTAAGAGTGAATGACTGCCTTATGATAGTTTAATATTTTTTTTTATCAGCAACTAGCTTCTGATAGTTAAATTTAATCATTGGAATGGGAATGGTACAGGTTAAGAATAGGATGTTTAAATGAGTTTTTTTATAATTAAATTTAAGCTTATTTTGACCATATTTAATTCAGATTCTAAATTTTTATTAATACGAAACGTGTAGTTTGTGATGGATTTCACCAGCCTGTAAGTCCACTTATTTATTTTATATTGGATATTATGATCACGTTAAATTTAAGACAATATAATATACGTTTTTAATGTCAAATTTAACATAATGTTTGTTTTTAATGCTAAATTTAATGTTATATCCGAAGTTTAATATTCTATGCAATATAAGATTTTTCTTTTAATTTTCAACACTTGTGTACTTTTATAATCAATGCACTCCATTCCACTTGGAATTAATATATTTGTTAGTTAACAGTAAAGATGAAATTTCATATATTTGTCAGTTGAATATTGTTTATATTTAAAATTATTAACTCATGTATTAATTAATTAATTAATTAATTAATTTAGTTCAGGACCTCCCGAAGACTATGCTCACTTATAAGTTATTGATTTTGAATAATATTATATCTGATTTTCTTAAGTATAATTCAGAAAGGAGATCTCAGTAAAGTAATCAAACACATATGTCGATAAAGTTTAATTATTCATAAAATTAGTAAATATTTTGTTGTAACAATAAAATTAAAAAAATAAGTTTAACCGACAAGTTTTAGAAAAAAATTAGATTAATTCAACCTATTAATATGTTTAGCAGATAATAAATAAACTTAAATAGATTGAATTGACTGATGGGATTATAGGATTTAGGATTTTCTTAATAATTGTTTTTGAGATTATCCTCTCTTTAGAAATAGGACTTCCTTCAAAAATTTCCTTATGACCTATATTGTTCTCATTCAAAGGCACCACAGTTAAACAACCATATAATGGTCCAAAGCATGTTATATGCATCAATTAATGGTGAAATGTAGTAATCAAGTGAAGTACCTAATAACAACACCGATTTTATTTATATCATGCGTTAATAAGAGGTGAGAAGAATTTCTTAGTTTGCAAGCGTATTGTTCTGGCTACCACTGATTTTGACATGTCACGACTTACCAACCGCATTTCTTGTTTTCATCCAATTTTGAAAGCCAATGAAAAATGTCATTCCATGATTACGTGTAATTGCTAGATGGCAAAATCAGTCTAAGGTAGCATTTTGTTTTCATTATGCAAACCTTTCAGTGATGCTGGTCATGATAAGTAGGAGGAATTTGGAAGCCATACGAAGAATTGACACTAAATTGCAGTGGGAAAAGGGAAATATGAAAAGAGTATTTGTGTGAATCGCAATGTGACATTTGTAAAAGTATTATAAGTTGTTTGATGGTTTTACAGAAAGTTTGAACAAGGGGAAATAGTGGCATACCAACATGGAAAACATAGACAGACACGACATTATAGTTTCGATTTAGATATCTAACGCTATAACTTTACAGATTTTGACACTCTACTGCTTCTCTCCCCATTCAACTAACACTTTGGCACCACCACTCCTAATTCTAGAAAAAAGATTACAATTTACATGAATATCGTGAATCTGGAAAGAGCAAAAAATACGGAAATTTCAGCAAGTTGTAATTGTAAGAAATGGAAATTGAGTAGAAGTGTAGGAAAGCGTTCAGTTAGGGTGTTGGACACACATTGTAGCAAGAAAACAAACAAGATCAGATAAAAGACAAAAAGTTCCAAACATTTGGTTCCTATAAGAAACGGAAATAAAAACAACTAATTAATTTCTGTGGCTACATGTTATTTTTATCCAGAAATTTGTTTGTTTATTATTTTGAGTTGCTTGGAATGTCCTCAACATGGTTTTGAAAATAACCTTAGGATGGAAGGAGATGAAATTGAAAAGACTTGCTTATAACGTTGACCAGATACCACGCGAAGAGTGTGTTGTATTGTAGCGTATGTGTTTTCAATTATTTAGAATTAAATGTGTTCGAATTGGAGGAGTTAGAATAATTAAAAATAAATAAAAAAAGAAAAAGAAAGCGGTTTATCCTTAAACCCAAAGAAATGATGAGTGATTAAATGAGAGGAGCACCAACCTAAAGCCACCAGCAACCTAAAACCAACCACCATCTCCAACCGACAACTCTCTTCCTTATCTATTCCGAACTTCAATCATAAAATCAAATCAAAACATATAATAGTGTAAGTGTTAGCACTTCAAGTCACGAACATTCTTTATTTGACTACAAAATGAAGCTCTCGGCGTTGCAGCAGAGTTACCTCACGCGCCGGGCCAACAGCTTCAGAGGATCCGCGCAGCTGGATTCGTCCGGCGACGGCGCGGTCAAGTCGCCGGCGGCGGTTTTCTGGCTGGTAATCCACGGTCTCTGCTGCCTCATCAGTCTCGTCCTTGGCTTCCGCTTCTCCCGCCTAGTTTTCTTCTTCCTGTTCTCCACCAGCCTCTACACCGCTCCGTTTCGCGGCGGAACGGAAATCGCGGCCCCGCTGAACGTTCCTCCGGCGGCGAACCGGACGGCGGCCGTGAGCACCGCGAGCCGTGTGGTGGTGGGGCGGCACGGGATCCGAATCCGGCCCTGGCCGCACCCGGATCCCGTGGAGGTGATGAAGGCGCACAGCATAATCGAGAGGGTGCAGAGGGAGCAGAGGTCGCTGTTCGGAGTTAAGAACCCTAGGACGGTGATCGCGGTGACGCCGACGCATGTTCGGACGTTCCAGACGCTGCACTTGACCGGTGTGATGCACGCGCTGATGCTGGTGCCGTACGATCTGGTGTGGATCGTGGTGGAGGCCGGTGGAGTGACCAACGAAACCGCCTCGATTATTGCCAAGTCTGGCCTCAGAACTCTCCACGTTGGGTTTTCTCAACGAATGCCGAATTCGTGGGATGCTAGGCATAAACTCGAGTCTCGGATGCGACTTCATGCTTTGAGGTTAACTTTTGCTACCTCCTTTCAATTGATGTTATTATTGTTATGTTGAGTGTAGAAACTTTATGGAGTGTTATTTTTGTTAGTGCGCGAGACATAATCACAGAATACAGTGAAAATGCATCATGAAGAGTTACTTAAGTTCGGTTAATTTTGAATTTTGAACAGAGTTGTGAGAAAAGAGAAGCTGGATGGAGTTGTGGTGTTTGCTGATGATAGTAATATGCATAGTATGGAGTTGTTTGATGAAGCACAAAATGTGAAATGGATTGGAGCTGTTTCGGTTGGAATATTGCTTCATTCGGATGATCCTTCATCCATGGTTCAAATGGAGGAGGAAGGTGCGGTTATGCCTGTGCAGGGTCCTGCTTGTAATGCCACGGATAAGTTGGTTGGGTGGCACACCTTCAATTCACTGCGTTATACAGGGAAGAGTGCGGTTTATATTGATGATAAGGCACCTGTGCTGCCAACAAAGCTGGAGTGGTCTGGGTTTGTGTTGAATTCCAGGTTGGTTTGGAAGGATGTTGATGATAAGCCAGAGTGGGTTAAGGATCTTGATGAATTGGATGGGGTTGATGAAGGGATAGAGAGTCCTTTGTCCTTGCTCAAGAGCACGTCTGTGGTAGAGCCGCTTGGAAACTGTGGACGTCAAGTTTTGCTTTGGTGGCTACGGGTTGAAGCCCGCACAGACAGCAAATTCCCTTCTCAGTGAGTCCTCTCCTTGATTTTGGACTCTTCATCAAGTTGCAATTTCCATGTACTGTCGTCTGGCATTCTTTTTTTACAATTTTCTGCATGATATCTGGGATATTTAAAAATTTTGAATATTTGCAAGATTTAAATGTATTTGGTAGGATGTCAAACCCAAAGAATAGTACCTATTACCAGTTCTGTGCTTAATGTGAACCTATATTGCTTTGCATAGAATTATCCAATTAGGAATAGCTGCATCTTGCATTGACATTTGGGCATAGGTTGATGTGGAGTGTAGACTTATTTTCTAGGACGATCTGTAATTTTATATTTTAATTAAATTCTACTGAATCACCAGCTAAGATGATGCAGGTAAGACTTAGGTAAGCATAATGTAGCGTAGAAGGTAAACTGCTGCCAAGTTGGTGCAGAATTTTTATAGATTATCATATTTGTTAAGATTTTTCGTCCTGGTTTGAAAAGTATCTCACTGGGTATATACTTCCAATAGTGAGAAACTGAAATACTCAATGTCATTGGGCACAAAGTTTGCTTCCCTTTTCGTCTTGCTTGTTTTATAGAGGGGGATCATCTTTTAGACAGTCTACAAGACTCCCTCTGTAGGTGTTGGTTGTCTTCAGGGCGTTACTAAATATAAGTGTTGAAACAGGGAAGCATGGTTGAGTGAGAGTTTCCATTACAGGGATCTTGATTGTTTAATTATCTGGACTACCTGTAGAATTGCAGGTTTTCTATCAAGTCATTTGTTCTGTCTGAAAGTCAGTTACATATGCAGGTTACAGCAGTCTTTAGATGGTTCTGCTACCAAATAACACCAACCTAAGCATGCTGGTTTGTTAGTTGTAATTGTTGGTTAACGTCTATTAGCCCGATTCCTTCTTGTCCATGACATCCCAATCATTTGTTGCGAATGCCTCGATTGGGATCTTTGTATCCTTACGTTTAAGAACTGTCCAAAGATTACGTAATCAATAACTGGAAAAAGGAACATTGAGACTTTAGTTCCACCATTAGCGGAATTTTAAAACTTAAAACATTTCAGGACATCACACGCAAGCAACAACGTGCGTTGTTTAAGGTTGCATTTGCCTTTTCTTTTCTGGCTTCTGAAATTTGTTCTTCCCAGGATAAACTAAAGCTATGTGAATTATCTCTGTATATAAATTTACTACATAAATATGTTTGTTGTTTGACTAATACAGAAAGTACTATAACAATAACATGACCTGTGTAGTTTTGTGTAAAGTTAAGAAACAAAAACTGAAAATGTATTCCAAAACCTTTTTGACCCTAAACTTTCTCCGGAAATCATGGAGTTGTTTATTTTTTCGGCACATATCATGGAGATTTTTCTGCTTGTAATTTATGGTGTGGCATCCGACAGATAGTGCATGTATTTATGTATAAGAGTAATAATTTTTAGCATATTTTCTGTCCATATCCCTAACTGACTGTATGATTCTACTTGATGACTTTATGCAGATGGATAATAGACCCTCCTTTGGACATCACTGTCCCATCAAAACGCACTCCATGGCCAGATACTCCTCCTGAGCTCCCATCTAATGAGAAAGTGTTAATTGGAACACAAGAGCAGACAAACAAGGGCTCTACAAGGACCAAAACGCCTAGATCCCGGCGCAGTAGAAGTAAGAGAAAGCATGACAGCAAAGTGATAGGTGTGCAAGTATCTACACATTCGGAGCAAAACTAAACAGGGATGTTAACCATTGTACATCGGAGGAATTTACTACCCACATGACTGCTGGCCTTCAGCAACAAGAATTTGGATTGATCAAATGGAGAAAGCTACTGTTGCATATGGTGGTAGCTTAACTTTAATGGAGGCCTGCCCGAGTCTGATTTCACCCATTTTTTATATTCATTTTTTCACTGTTTTTATTGGTGTTCGTCAGAATGAAAGTTTGGAAGGCAATGTCAACTTGTTATGCTGCCTTGCTGGAAGCCTGTATTCAATTTTAAGGTTGTATTGGATTGAATATAAGGTGGTGCATTGAATTAAGATTTTAAAAGATTATTCTGACAGTTTTGTTTTTTTGTTTGCAAATTTTAAAATACTTATGAATGGTCGGAGTTATTGATGTTTTAGAAGTTTTAATGATTAAGATTTTTTTCTAGTTTACATTAATGTATGCATATAGTAAGTGTTAGAGTTTTGAAAGAGTTATTACAGGAGTTTATGAAAGATAATTAAACATTATAAAATTTGGATTGAAAAAAGTAAAATTAAATCTTTTAATGAATGATTGTTTTTAATTTCATTCTTTGTTGTACTAGTTATTATAATAACATTTTTCGGTTCTATTATTATTGGATTTCAACAATTTGTTTGAAAATGTGAGTTTTATTATTTTGTAATGTTGAATGACGAGGTTGATAATAGACGGAAAAAAGATGAAGGTCTGCAAAAAATCTTAAAGGGTTCAATGAGAAAAAAGATGAAGGTCTGCAAAAAATCTTAAAGGGTTCAATGAGATTGATTGATGAGTGTGATATATTTAACTAAATGATGAAATTTAATAAAATTCTTAAAAAATAAACCATTAAAGTTTATATACTTTTTAATGTCATCACACTTTTTATAACTTAAAACATCTCAATCAAATGTAATTGTGTATTTCTTTATCGCCTTAGAAAACTAATTATTCTAGTTGAATATCACGATAATACACACACATATATCTATCTATCTATATATATATATATATATATATATATATATATATATATATATATATATA
>Ga0209489_106311_pt1 | contig 19249 bp, 6 predicted proteins | sample SiratrowhiteBW_FD_187527 | JGI IMG/M metagenome (GOLD analysis project Ga0209489, IMG submission 187527) | Root nodule microbial communities of legume samples collected from California, USA - Siratro white BW (SPAdes) (version 2) | ecosystem: Host-associated > Plants > Roots > Nodule | place: USA...
TTTTTTTTTATTTTTTTATTTATATATATATATATATATATATATATATATATATATTTATATATATATATATATATATATATATAAATTATGTTTTATAATTCAAGTTTTTAGTTTAATATAAAATATTAGCGGGATTTGCCACAAAAACTTTCAATCCATTTTCTACCATATTCTCAAACAATCCGTATTATATATAAAAAATAGATTGGTATTATATCATTTAAAATTGTGTTAAAGCATTTTTTATTTTTAATATATTTAGAGGCATGTTACATGAGCAGTTTTTATTTTTTATTTTTTTTCACCACAATTTCATTAGAGATGCAGAAACACGAACCTTATTTTAGTATGTCATTGTAAGAGTCTTCTAACTACGAATTTAGATGACTACATTAAAGCATGTCTTCTCTAGTTTAAGGTGATGCTGATATACTATTGATATTTTCGAAGAAAATAAAGTTATATATATATATATATATATATATATATATATATATATATATATATATATATATATATATGAATACATAAATTCGTAACACGCACTTTATTAAGTGAGAATCTTATGATAATGAATGGCCGTTTTTATACTTAGATCTTGTGAGGACGAGTCTTGAATGTGTGGTTGATTCTCACATAATTCGACTTAAAAATCATAATATACGAATATAAAGGCATTTTAGATAATTATAATTTAGCATTGAAAAAAATTGTGAGTTTTATTAATTCAGTCTTACAATAAAAGATGCATATAAATTACACCACACTAAAATTAATTTTTAGTAACAAAATTAATAATTACACAAAAACAGTAAAAAAAAATATTGTCCCATTGTTTATATATATATATATATATATATATATATCATCTGAATATAGATTATCGAAATAAGAATAAAAAAAAAATTGAAGGGGTACGGTAGAAGTTAGCGTGACCCCACGGAATGGAAGCAGCACGTCCACGTATGACATAGTACTCCGTAGTCAACAGTAAGGCAATCCTCGTGAACATGCTAATAACTCAATCAAAGGACACAACTACCCTCGCCTCCTCTCTTATTTATTTTGTCTACAATACCCTTCCGCCCTGTTTTTTTTTCTATCTGCTGTGTGGCTTCGGTTTCTCTTCGGAAGGGCAAGCGGCAACCACTCCGATTCCCAAATCATACTCTGATTCGTTTCTCGAACCTTCCTCAACATGGAACGCATCGTTGGCGGCAAGTACAAGCTCGGCCGCAAGATCGGAAGTGGATCCTTCGGCGAAATCTACCTCGGTCAGTCCTCTCTCTCTCTCGCTTCTGCTATTCATTTCACAATTACAGTTCTCTCGTCTGTTCTCATCGTTCGCTTTCGATTTCGCTTTTTGCTGCAGCGACGCATATTGACACCTTCGAGATCGTCGCCGTCAAGATCGTAAGATTCTGCATATTGCTGTTTGTTTGGGCCTATTCTGTTTCTTTCTGGTTCTTTGCTATTTCTTGCTATTCCTTTGTTATTTCGCAAGCCCTACTGTCTGATTGGAGTTGCATGTGCGAATTCTGTGTCTGATTAACGTGCATGAATTGGCATGAGTTGTTTTCATTGACGGCTGCTACTTGTTAGGTTTTTAATCCGCTGGAATTGAACTTTACCTTGTGTTTCATACTTAATTGCTCTCTCGTGTGATGCAGGAGAATAGTAAAACGAAGCATCCGCAACTTCTCTACGAGGCAAAGCTCTACAATATTCTTCAAGGAGGAAGTATGCGTTTTGCAATTCGAACTTTTTTTTTTTTATCGGTGTTATTTAGAGTTGGAGCGTATCAGGAGGTTGGTGAATTTTGATTAAGATTTTGGATGTTGTCACGCTTTTGCATGCAGGTGGAATTCCTAACATAAAATGGTCTGGCATAGACGGGGAGGAAAATGTGCTTGTTCTTGACTTGCTTGGGCCGAGTCTTGAAGATCTTTTTGTGTATTGTGGAAGGAAGTTTTCATTGAAGACAGTGTTAATGTTGGCTGATCAAATGGTAAGTTAGTCTGAAATCTTTTGACGGTACCTTCACCAAAGTGGATATTTGAATCAGAAATATCTAAACATTATGTTGCCTCAAATGGACTTGATGAATTTTCTGTCTGTTGAGCTGAATCTCTTCCTCCCTCCCTGACCCTTCCTGTCAAACTTTCTTCATTTTCCTGTTAGTGTTGCAGTTTACTGTGGTGTAGACTAGAAAATCTGTCACGAAGTTACTTTCTTGCTTCTTCATTATATGTTTGACTCTAACTGCATTTTTAGTAAGTATTAATTACTTATTTTCTTCTTTTGGACAGATCACTAGGATAGAATATGTGCATTCTAAAGGATTTTTGCATAGGGATATTAAACCCGATAACTTTCTCATGGGACTAGGACGGAAGGCCAACCAGGTATATTCATGTTATTGCCCTTTTCTTGTTTAGCACTTAGAATTTGGCCTTAAATTATTTGTTTTTGGTGTTTATTTAGGTTCCGTATATGTATGTAATTGTACCGCCTTTTTCAGGTTTACATAATTGATTTTGGGCTTGCAAAACGATACCGGGATTCGACTACCAATCGCCACATCCCTTACAGGTGCTTCTATAGGATTACCTGTTACTTAGCTCATTCGTTTGTTTTTTTTTTTTTTTTTTTTTTTTTTTTTCAACATTTATATCATGTGATTTTCCCTTGTCTGGTTTTGAATTATTTTGATATTCCAACCAATCTATTAGTCGGTTTACATTGATATATTTTTATATTTTTGTTTGGAAATTTCTGTTATTTTTGCCCATGTCTTGTTTCTTCTGATCCACGTGAATACTCTGGATTAATACTAACAATACAAAAACGCAGGGAGAACAAAAACTTAACAGGTACAGCCCGATATGCAAGTTGCAATACTCACCTTGGGATTGGTAAGTTTGAAGTTAGAAAATGTTATCAAATCTTTCTGCCTAAATAGATTTCTTTTGTTATTAATTTACTATATTTTTTATTTTGCAGAGCAAAGTCGGCGGGACGATTTGGAATCTCTTGGATATGTACTTTTGTATTTCCTCAGAGGAAGGTACAGTATTCTGCTCTCCTTTTCTTCTACAAGCTTTTTTTTCCCTATAATCTTTAATAATTGGGATGGTATAGTGAAAATCCTCACCATTTAATGGCTCTATTTCTGTCTAGCCTTCCTTGGCAAGGCCTAAAGGCTGCTACGAAGAAACAAAAGTATGATAAAATATGTCAGAAGAAAGTTTCAACTCCTATTGAGGTACGTTTGGACTATCTGTCTTGTGAATAACACCTTTCCCCTCCTCAAATATAATAGTATACTTATTTGTTTGTTATTTTCCTAAGGTACTTTGCAAGACTCATCCCGTAGAGTTTGCTTCGTACTTCCATTACTGCCACTCTTTGACATTTGATCAGCGACCTGATTATGGATTCTTAAAGCGCCTATTTCGGGACCTATTTGCTCGAGAAGGTGAGTATTCTTTCGATATTTTGAATAATATAAAATTGCACAACTGTGTTGATATGCTTTAGATTTTTTTTTAGTAAAAATACAAGGAAACTGTTGAAATTATGGGGTTTTAGACGAAGAGTGAAGGAAAGGAAATAAAAAAACTAAAAATACAGTGAGATTGATATTGATTTTATCTGTTACTTTGTGATAATACAAAACGTAAAGCACTAATTCTTTTTATAATAACACTCGGTCATAATACTAACTAAATATGGCTACTTGATTTTACTTTTCTTTGTTTTTCAGGTTATGAGTTTGATTACGTTTTTGATTGGACCATTTTAAAGTACCAGCAATCTCAAAAGAATGCAGTTCTCCCTCCACTATCTGTAAGCATTTGATTTTTGGGCCATGTTCTTTGTGTATTTGTGGCAGAGGAATAGGGTCACTGATTGTTTCGCACATAGAATCTTCCTGTGCACCTAACTAATTTAAATTATGCCATATCACAGCCATCTCCAGGAGCAAGTAACAGTCGTGCAATCCCAATGAATATTGACAACCATCAAGGTTGGTTGAATCCTTTTATGCATGTCAATGTTAACTTTAATTTATTAAGACTAGGATTATGGGCATATTAGATTTCTACTTTAATAAATGGTTTTTTAATTATTACCTGATTGGCATGTCTTAATATATATTCAGGGCATGTTAGGGAGCGTATTAGAGCAGGCGATGCTACTGGTTCTGGTGTTAAAATTCAGTTTAAATCACCAGGGGGTAAAAATTCGAGTTATGAGAATCCACTCGACAAAAATGTAAGCCATCTTATCAATTGTCACTTTTTTGGCTGTGGTGACAATTCTGTGATTGAACACTCTTATATCTAAAATTGAACCAATCAGTGTGTAGCAATTATTATTCAATTATTTTTTGTAGATTTATGGAGAAGCAAATATGCCCTCTGCTTCATACTCTCCTGCCAGTGCTTCGAAAAGGAACTCCATGAAGCAATCTTTGTCTGCTGAAGCTTCCAACCCTGGACACGGGCAAGGCAGTAAAATTGGCCCTTCAACTAGCTGGATGTCATCTCTGCAGCACATGCCTTCTGCTAAATGAATGCCAAATATGGTAAATTTCTATCTTTTTTCTTTATATGCTGTGAGATTCATTATGTAATACTTATCCTTGATCATTTTTATTTTGTTGTATTTCCAGATATGAAGCTTTAAAGAAGATTCGATGCATCTTTTCTCAAGTGTTTGGTCAACAATACTCAGGTGCATTCGTGGAGACTGCAGATGTGCTAGACAGTCGACAGATTGCATAACTCCTATTTTGAGGCCATTTAGTATTGCTTCTTTCCTGAGGTGACTACAAATGATTGTGCGGTATTAAACAGACTTCCCAGGCTTGGCCCCTGTGCTGTACATAGATGTCAAATTTGGCACACAGCAATATTGTGTATTAATGTTTTCATGTAACATTAGTGTGTGAAGTAGCCGAGTTTCTCCATTATGTTACTTGATGATAATTATCCTTGCGCCATATAATAAGTGGCAACAGAGTTTGTTTTAAAACTTGAAAATTGTTTGTCAATATTATAAATTGCAAATGTATTTTGTGTTTCTTTTATTTGGATATTTTTGATAACAGTATTTTAGTCTTTGTTTCTCATTTTTTTTTCCTGGTTATATTTGTTGTATATAATCGAAATGGTACTTTGCATTTTTAAATGCACACACATAATTTTTGGAATCATCTATAGGTAAAAATTTCTTAGAATGAGACAGTTATATAATCTGAAAGAGCTTCATATTTATCAATCGTTTTCATGTCAAGTATTTCAACTTCCTTCCTCGTGATCACATGATTTTCCTTTCATGATGGTTAGTTGCACTTTCTTGTTATTCACCAGGTTATCGAAAGTGTAGGTTATTCTGATACTGAAGCAAACATTACGGCTGAAAGATCCCTGAAATAATGACCCCATTTGGGTTATCAAAGGTAGTTGGTGCCTTGGCATCTATTTTCAACTTATATGAATAAGAGGATGTCGTACCTAAACATCAATTAAGATTTGTGCTTCATCATCATTTGGAACTTCTCATTTTCTTTTGAACTCTTAAAGTTGTTGAAAAAACAAAGGAGAAACACTACAATACCTTGCCACCGAAAAAAATTGTAGTTTTATAGAATTGATAGTAGTTGAAAGACTGGAATGGCATTGTTGGAATAATTGGACATAGTTAACAGTAGTTGGAATAAAGATATTTCCTGCTTCAGATTATATTTTTCTGTTCACATTTATTAATTATATAGCTTCATTTTCATTTTTTTAATACATTTATGATGCTCAAGAAACACTGTATGCTTGTAAGTATCACAAATTTGTCACTTTTCTAGGTTAATTTATACTGGCATTCCTGGGATGAAGTGAACAATATGGTGTTATTTAAACTGATGTGTATTTCATGATCCTGTGGTAGCTGGTAAATTTGACTGTGCAGTTGGATTGCTCAACTATCGGTTCATGATTTTTACTTTTGCAGGACTTCTTTTTCCTATCGATATTGTCTGAAGGATGAAATTTGACAGACTCAATGATGCTGCTACTTCTGATAAATAATTCAGCATAAACCACACGCAGAGACTAGGTGAGAGAATGCATCATGTAAATATTGTCAATGCCATACATACCAGTATCACTGAGCCTGATATGTGAATGTGATTCTTGTGTTAATGGTAGTTATTGACTTCAACAGGAGACAAGACTACCTAGTAATGGTGCTTCAATTTAAGAATCTTGAATCGTCTTGCTGGCCCAAATAGTAATAATTAAATTTTTGAATTACAGCTACAACTGACAGGGTGAAGGATAGATTTATTTGTTTCTATTTAGTGTTGAGCCCATGCAAAATGTCATCTACCAGTAAAGTTTGCTTAGCTTTTGCTGCTGATATGGTCTTTTATCCTTGTATATATGATACAAATTATTATATGATTCTCTAGTGTTCTGAAACTTGTAAATGGTTTTGTTTGATGAGCTTTGGTCGTGATCAGTTTTGTGAAAAGAGGGAAGATTTACACATTGAATTTCCATTGCTTCAGGACTACGAGAGCTTCGTAACTTTCTTGAAACTAGAGTTGCTTGTAATTTGAATGTTGGTTGATAAAGCTCTATTGAGGAACATATATACCCGTTTTCTTTGATTCAATCCATCATTTCTGTAAGGTTTCAAATTAATTTTTTAATCAATGGACATGACCTGTTATCATTATTTTTGGTACTCGTGTGTGTAGGAGCCTCGCAAAAAAAATCTCTTCAAAGGGGCCATGTATCTGTAGGAACAGCTAATTTTCATAGCCTGAACAAAGATTTCGTTTCAATTGAACTGAATCCCTTTTGGTTTCAGTCTAAATGCTTATTTTGTTCCTGAGTAATTTGTTTCCTGTTTACCACTGTTTTCTAGCCACAGACCAATCGTGTCAAATAAAGTGCATTCATGTGGTGAATAGAAACTGTGAACTCGCAGATTTCATATGCAAGCTTATTCTCTATACTAAATCTTCTTGATTCAAGATCTCCATGTTTTAATTATGTTGAAATATAAAATAATATTGCAGGGATTGTGAAGATTTGTCCGAGGCGCCCTGCATTTCTATGAGGTTGGTGTTTCAGACATATATCGCCAAAGTTATATACTCTTTGATATGTTCTTGTAAAATTCTGATGTGTCAAGTGCTTCCCAGGTGAGTAAATGGAAATTGTGCTTGAAACACAGGAAAGCAGCACCAGTGACGTGCACTCTGAATTTGATTAGTAGATTGCATTGCTGGAATGCTATCAGAATACCAGTAGCATTTATGTTCAATAAGGTTGCCTATGTATGGGACTGTAGGTAAATGTTCTTCAAATGATTGTTATGTAATTTATAATCTAAAATGCATGGCTAAAGATCTTTGCTGTGTATGTTGAAGCATTATTCGTCCCCTCTTAATATTTTATTTCTAACAAATAATGTGATCTTAAAAGTACGATATTATGGGGTTGAGCTGTGGTACAATTATATGGGGTTTTGGAGTCAAATCATTTCACGTCAAAAATATCAACTACGCCATTATGCGTGGTATGGAAATTTAGACCCAATTACATACACGGGTTTATGCAATTGGCATGAAACTTCCTTTGTCTCTTTCTGCTAAATTTTTGTTGTTTTCTCTATTGTACAAAATGAATTCTAATCTTGAAAGATAAATTATGTACATTATTATTAAATAAAAGCCGCAAAATATAACTCAGATAACTTTGATTAATGATATATTAAAACATACAATATATTTTTAAACATGAATACAATATTTTAGTCAATATTTTTTGAATTTTGAAATCTCCTTCTGTTCTCTCTAGCTTTACTAATATTAAAAATGAAGAAAGATTAGATATAATTTTTTTTTTAAAAAAAAAAAAACAATTTACACCTCTCTTAAAACAATCAAACTGACTAACATGATTTCAAAAATTCCCTTCCCGTCTCCCTCCAATTAAACATCACAATGGTAAAAGTTATATATTTTTTCTTATTCTATAATTTATTATTTATATCTTTAAATTAAAGTGAATATTTAGGATTTGATTAGATACGAAATAAAAAGATTAAAATACGAAATCAGAATAATAAAATTTCATCTTTATTTGGCATAAGAAAATATCAATTCATATGTTAATAGCATATCAGATATATTACGTTCAATTGATAAAATTATTTTTTTCATTAAATTTTTTGATTTTTTTAACTTTTACAATTTATAGAACAGTGTAATTTTAGTCCATATTATACAAAATATATAAGTTTTATATCGTTAAAATAAATATCTTTTCAATAAAAAAATTGATTCTTATTTTCTAAAGATATAGTTAATAATTATGAATTGATGATTTGAAAATAATATAAGTATTCTCCTGTCGACTTAATTAAGTTGTTGTTTCTTACAACAATCATTGCTAGTGAAGAAAGAAGCGATTACCAACCCTTTTTATTTATGCATTAACATCAATAAGTTATTTTGGTTCAGGGTTTAGGATTTTATAATTTGTTGTGATAGATGGACTACTTTTTGCTAGTCAAACCAATATTAATATAAAAGAATACGAAAGATATTTTATTTTATATAAATCATGTACTATTTTTTTTATTGGGCAGAGTGTATTATATCTATAAATAATATTTTCAACATAAGTTTAAATTATAGTATTAATTAACATGTTAAAATTAAATAATTTTTACTCAAAATATATTTATTTAATAGATATTATTTGTAAAAAAATTTATAATTTAAGAAAAGTGGCTACATAAATAAAAATTATATTTTTTTTTGTAATTTCATGATTTGTAAAATAATTAGATTGAACGTTATTTTTAAGTAGTGCAAGGAACGAAACAATCCAGCAGGAATAATTCTTTCAAAAAATTTGTTTATGATTAAGATTTTTGAGGGGGTGTTTGGTAGAAGATTTTTTTTTACTTAAATAAAAAAATATTAATATTAATAAATATTATCTGTATTTAATTAAATAAATCGTCCTATTAGGTCTAAAAGGTTTTTTGAATAGCGTAATAGAATTTTTCCACCTCTTTGTCAACCACTCGTACGTCCAAAAACCATATTTTATAAATGTTAGACTGACTTCATTTGAAATATATTTTGAGATTAGTTTTTTACTCATCTCGATATTTCTTTGAATAAAAAAATTATATTAAGATTAAATATAAAATTTTAGTTATTGAAAACTTAATTTCATCATTTTTAAATGTTTTCATGTCAATAAAAAATATATTTGATTTCCTATTTAATTGCAAACCAAACATTTGAATCAAAGTGAATTTCTCAATGGTAAGAATATTGGAGATTCCTAATTACAAGTTTAGATTAAAGACTTAAATATACATAATATTGTTAAGAAATTTGGATCATTATTAAGGATTATGCAATTATATTAGATTAATTGTCACCAGGTTAGTAATTATGTGATTGAAACAATAATTAATAAATCACACTTGAAAAATATTGGATTATGCTTATCCACATTAATGTATAATGATGGTTATTGTACATTTTGAGAGTAAAATATAATATTGGTTTATTTTTTTCACTACATAATAAATAATTAAAAAAAAACAAAGATGTAAGATACTGTTTTCACTTATTTCTTTATTCTTTTTTTATCTCTTTACTTATAATGAAATGAATTAATTTATACAACTTTTATTTATTTTATCTATTTTATAATACCAAATAATCAAATATTTAATTTTATTTTTTACATATTTTTTTTTAATTTTTTTTTATTTCCATTTCCTTTGTTTTACCTAAGTGGCCAAGCACAAAAAAAGAAAAATCTCCTAACCTACAATAAAATAAGGCGGTAATGTTAGTTACTTTTTTCTTTTAATTTTCGTACATAAAAAAAATAATTTTATGACAAGAAAAATATTTCATTTTTTTTATCAAATTTAAGTTTTAATTATTATAACAAGGTTTTTTATATAATATATCTATATATTTCTACCCAGTTATTTATATAATTAATATTTATATTTATTTAAATATTAATTTTAATTATAATTTTTACTTGATTGTATGAAAGTAAAGCACGAAGAAAGAAGTATGAATATTGAATGTTTAAGAATTCTAACAGTCTAAACCCCAAATCAAAGAGACTTGGGTTTTATTGTAGGCATGGGGGAAAAGCATAGAGAAGAGAAAAGAAGAGAAGGAGGCGATTCAATGGAAACCCAAAAGCAAAACAGTAAAAAGCGGAAGCAAGTTTTCCCATACGGAAACTACAAGAGTTACTATGGATATCGAGTATTCTTCTTCACTTTCATTCGTTAGCGTTTTCTTCAGTTTAAGGTTGCCCATGTTCGATATTTATTTTCTTAATTTGATGTTGTTTCAGATTGGCATGGATGAAGATCCTCGATTGAAAGTCTTCAGAAAGGAATGGTTTGAAGGGAAGGAGTGTCTTGATATTGGCTGCAACAACGGGATAATCACTATACAGATTGGTAATTTTCTCCCTATTTCCTTAATATTTTTGTTTCAATGATTTATGCCTTCATGTAAGCTAAATGGCTAAAAGTTTGACTATTGTTGTAAAGTAAATAACTTTTTGCATTTCATGCTCATTGCTTTCACCCCCACAGCACAGAAGTTTTGCTGCCGGAGCATTCTTGGACTTGACATTGATTCTGGTAAGATTATTTTTTATTTTAATTTTTATTGCCTAATGGTATTTTTTGAGTTAAAATTCAGCTTTGTTCTGTATACGCTTCTTTCTTACCCTAAACGTATGCCAAACATAACATAATTCTAGTGTGTAATTCTTGAAATTAAAAATTGATGTTGCTTTGCCATGAACGGTAAAAATAATGTTTCGTTTTCTGTATTTGTTAGTGAAAACAGTCAATGGAAGCAGAAAACATTTTCTTAGGGCCTCAATTTATGAATTGAATAGGGCTTAAACCAACTCAAGCTATATTCTCCTTGTAGTATTGTGTATGCAACGGGACAGGTGGCTAATATGGTGTATACTTCTCTAGCAAGTAACAGATTTATGATTTAAAATCGGCATAGAAAGAAAAAGTTTGTTTAAAAAGAAATTATATTTATAAATTGATTTAACACTATACCAAGGAAAAAAGAGGATGTAAAGATGCTCTGAATCTTGTTTCTGGTGTCACTGGATACTTATCAGGAAGTTAGATAAATTGTTTACGATTATGTCAATATCATATTCATAATTTAGGAACAGGTAGTTTTGAGTATAAACTCCTTACTCAACTTTTGAACTTGCCAATTGGGTGGTACCAATAATTTTTTTGATTGATTTGTTTTTGCTCAATGTGCTAGATCGAGTTCAGGATGCATATTGGAATCTCAGAAAAACTGTTAGATTGAACTCTACTGGGAATAAACCTGTGAAAGCCTCCAAACTTCAGGACAAGGATCATGCTGACGATTCAGGCAACAGTGTTTCTGCCTTGTCTAATGTTGAGACTAAGGAGATTTTAAAGGAACATTCTTCTTCAGAGCAAATTGATCTGCTTACTATAGTTTCATTTAGACGAGAAAATTTTGTTCAGAGTCGACATCCGCCAGGAAAGAACTATGATACGATTCTTTGGTAAGTTACTGTGTTGGTTGTTTTTTGCTCCCTGTTTCACTTCCTGAAACATATTTTTTGGGCTAAAACTTTTAAGGGGAGGAACTGAGGGAGGTCAAAATTTGCCATGCCTTATGCCCTATACGAAAAGTCCTGTACAAATTGTCCGGATTTGCTTTTTGTCCTTTTTTGGAGAGTTTCTATTTGTTGAAAATAGTTTGGGCATATCCTAAACCCAAAAGTTATCTCAATAGTTAGGAGTGCTTAGGCTATATTCCTAGTTAATGTGGGGCATCCTAACACCCACCACTCACATCCACCAATGGATAATTAAAGGGTAAATTTTGCAAGATTGGACGTCTGTGGATTGCCCAACATCAAGACTAGATATGTGTTCCATTGTTATCGGTATCGTTTGATTCATGGTGCAATACATAAGATTTCATTCAAGTAGCTAGCAATATGAATCATATTGTGATGTGGTTCTTGAATCGCACCATGAATCACAGGTAATAACAAATAGCACTACATTACCACTTGATGAATTATGTGATTCTAGGGCTGGTGAGTTGCATACCAAACTGGGTCAGGTTATGCACCACCCAGCTCTGAAAAGACGAAAAAAATAAAAAATAATGCTCTCAACTCATTCTTTTTGACTTCTTTCTACTCTTCTTTGACCCTCCTCTTCTCGACTCTCATACCTTTATTTGATATGTTTCTTTTGATATAGTAGCAAGTACTTGAAGATGGTATTTTTTTTTTTACCTGTGTGTGGCCTGGAAATTGTAAATTTCAGAGGATGGTCTTTTTGTCTTTTCAAACATGAATGTGGTTAGCGACCATGTCATTATATTTTATCTTCATAGGTAAAACTCTTTAAATTATTCCTGCTAAATGTCAACTATACCAAGGGACCCTGGTGTGAGAAAGCTTCTTACTGTGGAAGCTATGAGTCCATCAAACAATTTTATCATTGTTCTCAGTCTTACCCTTGCATATGAAAAGAGTCTGTTTCCAAATTCGAACTCATGCCAACCAGTCACCCTAGTGCAAGTTTACCGCAATGCCAGGTTTTGCCTCCTTCATCCTAAATGTAGGCACCAGATTCAAAATAATTTCTGACATTTGGGTCCATCAAACACTACCACTTTTTGCTGGTTTTTGTAGATGCTGGTATCCGTCAAGTTTGGCATACCAATATTATATCTTGTGTATGTTCCATAATTTTAATTTGGGTTAAATGTGTTTTTAGATTTTTTTTTCAGTTATTGATTATGAATTTGTACTTCTGTGTCTTTGTTAGTGTATGGACTATATTTTATTATTAATCAGGAATCTTACTATTCATGATACTGTTAAATTCACAATTCAAGAAATAGACATTCCGATTCACCATTTGAATCTTGATTCAACTACCATGTCTGGCACTATATTGATAGTGGTATAATTCAGTCTCCATCTAACTTGAAGGGAAAGATTGCCCAAGTCTTGTAATAAGTACTTTATGGCCATATTCCTAATCTATGTGTGACATCTTAACACAATCCTAATGGATATCTCCATATTGTACTATTATGTTCTTAACTATTGGATATTTTTGAAATTACATTTTTAAGCATGATTACTCGTTACTTTTATTGACCAAGCACTTGCATTTTCAATTATTAAGCTGCAGGAAGAAAGATATTCTTAAGTTGGTTTTGACTTAACCTTTGCACTACAACAATTTTACCTGAATATGCTTATTTTGAATTGTCTTCACTGTGCTGCTTATGTTATAATATAAGTTATCTTTTCCTTTGTAGTTTGAGTGTAACAAAGTGGATACATCTAAATTGGGGGGATGACGGCTTAATTACTTTATTTTCAGAGATTTGGGAACTGCTCCGACCTGTAAGTATTATCTCCTTTCAGCATCCTATAGTTTTTCTTTCTACTAAATGTCTTGACCACTGAATGAGAGTGTGGCAAAAGAAACTGAAAAAGGCTTATGATATATTCGGACCTATCTGGTCAGATAAGTTGTTTATGGTGAGATGAACATCAGATTAAGGTATATGGTTGCACATGATTTCTTCTGCAAACCTACTCCCAGCCCCTTCCTTTCTCTTTATCCTGGTAGTCATGGATGTTTTCTTCTACAATCTTTCTCAAGTTCCATCTCCTTACTCTACTCAGACTTTTTACTTTTCTTTTTGTTTCAGCTTGGATTAATCTTCTTTACTTTTTTTTTTTATTTAATAATGCACATGATCTCCAGCAAACCACCCAGTACCCAACATCCCTACCTTTCTGTAACTATATTTTGCTGTATATATAAAAACATATTATTTCTTCTGTGCAGGGTGGCATTTTTGTGGTGGAACCTCAACCATGGAAGTCATATGAAAGCAATCGTAATGTCTCAGAGGTGATAATTTGCTAGCCTTCACTTCTGTGATTATCATTTTAATATTATTGAAGGGGTACTGGGAAGTATAAACTATAAACCTTTACATGCATACCTTGGCAAGCTTACTAAGTTTAGACTAGTTATCTTTGATCTATTCATCTTGTAAAATCTCTGCATGGTCTGGAATCATTTTTGAAACTGGAAAATGTTTTCTTGAAAGAAACAAATCCTTAGCTTCAATGGATGCATATCATCGTATTTTCTTCTCTAATTCTTTTTTTATGTTAATGGAACAACTAATGCGTTATGAATCTGCTGATATTTTACTAATGTTCTTAAATTTCTTTAATCCTAGCTGGATAATGCTAAAAATAAGAAAGGGGCTATTGAATTATTTCATTTCTTCTCATTATGCAGACCACTGCTGCCAACTACCGTAAGATTACAATTCGTCCAGAACAGTTTCAGGAAATATTACTGGATAAGGTTTGCGTTGAATTTTTCTTTTGGAATACTATCTTCCTCTTTTTGGTAACAAGCATTCCTGTTGTTGCATTGCCAATTTATCATGATTTTATCCAGATTCTAATGGCTGATGTTTAAATGACCCAGATTGGATTTCGAACAGTAGAAGACGTCACTTCTGGTTTGACAGTTAGCAAGAATGGTTTCAATAGACCAATTTTGGTTTTTCGTAAATGATCTGTGTAGAATCAGGTGCAGAGTCAATGTCATTTTATATGGAAAATTTTTGCTTTTGCTCCACAGAGATGCGGCTGTTATATATTTTGGGATCAATCCTGGTTCTTACATACAACAATCTTGAGGACCTGATATGCATGGGGCATCCTTTGTGAGAATAGCAGTAACAGATTTTGAGTTGAGGGGGCTTGAATGTAGATGAGGAAAATGCATATTAATATATCTACATCTTTTGTGTAAATGCGAATGGCTTTTGTGGAGCTTTTAAAAGTGAGTTAACTCTCGAAATTCTTAAAAAATTCACTCCACCTAATTTGATTTAAGCTAAGAAATGTGAAGTAATTTCCCTTTTATTTTATATATAGAATGATTAAAGTATGTCATGTTTACAATTTTGTGAAATGTCTGGATTAATTTTTAGAAATAATGGTAGTGTTTCTATTTTTTTCCAATGTCCTCTTGGAGTATTTACTCTAAAAATGAATAATGTCTATTTCAGTACTTTTTCTCTTTTTTAATTTAAATTTTTGCTTCTATTTAATTGTAATTTGTTAAGTTAAAGGGAATATTAGTAATTTTTATCAATTAAGTATTTAATTAGTTTATATATATATATATATTATAATGTGGAAATAAAAAAAGGATAAAATAGAAAATGCTTTGTCTATTTTGTTAACACTTTCCTAAAAGAATTTATATTTAGAATTGAAAACGAGGAAGAAATATGTACACATACCTGAACCGTTGCAAGTACTCATTGGGTCTGCCCGTATGTGCGCGCATTTGCATGCTCATAAAAGCTCACGTGAAAGTGCACGTGCACAAGGTGCTTACGAGGATTTTCAATTTAACCATCCTAAGTAATAAGCCTTTTAAACAGGCTCACAGTATTATGTTCCATAGAATAATATAACATAATTTTGTCATCTCAGAAGAGAATATAACTTTGGGCGAACAAGTCATGACCAGCAAATTTTTTTTTTTTTTATAAGAGGCAACTATTATACTTTGATTCTCTTATTTATATTTTTTTAATTATATTGTTTTTAATTTGAATTATATTCTAATTATAAAATTTGTTCTTGCAAAGACTGTTTAGTCCTCACAATCACAAAAACAGTCGAGATAATGTATGCAAATCTAGTTTGAATTTAAATTTGATTTCAAATTTGAAAACAAAATTAATTATACATTTCATAAAATTGTAAGGTGATAAGAAATAAGTGTATATTAGTGAAAGCAGAAAAGTCAATGTAGTAGAAGATCAGTGTGAGGAAAAAGAAAAGAAAGGATGAGGCTTTACTCAAATTTCTAAAACCAGGGTCCAAGTGAATTATGGTCATAATTACCTCATTACTTTTACTTTCAACGTTTTCTTCATTTGACCTGACTTGATAACGTTCGTCATTATGGCACTTCATGAGGAGTGCACTAATTCCTCTTATATCAACAAACACCTTTCTCTCTTCTCTTCCAAGATCTTCATCCATGGAAACCACAAAAAACTCAAACACCTTTTCTCATCAACAACCCCATAACACTTTCCCCTACCTCTCCCTCACCACAAACTCCAACAACTTGGACTGCAATGTACTCAACAATAGTAATAATAAATCTATTTCCTTTTTACCAGCTGAGCCATCATTTGATGTCCCTTATGCTCCTATGGATCGCCATTCGTTTGAGATGTCAGACTCAGACTCTTGCAGTGAGGAAGGTGGTGAGGCATCTGATGAAGAAGAAGTGAGTTTGGATGAGTTGCTGAATGATGGGAAAGCAAAGAAGAAAATTGAGCAGCTGGCTGCAATGGTTGGTGTTGACACTACAGAGCCAGCGATTGTGCTGACTGAAGTAGTGAGAGCTCTCAAACTCTTCAACCATTACTACAATACCACTAAACAATTTTAGTTCTTTTCCATCATCAGCTTAATGCATTATTATTTTTTTTTTTTGTTTCTTTCGTTGGTATGATATGCGACTTGTGTATCTTCTGTGATCCTTCTACCAAATAATAGTTTGAGAATTTTTCTTTGGATCGTTCTTTCTTTTCTTTAACTCTTCTCTTCCCACTCAGATAACATCAAATCCTTCATCCTTGAAGTGACTTTTCAATTTCTTGTTTAGTGAAAGATTCATTTGATTATTTCAAAAGCTGGGACATGATCGTGGAGTTCAGAAGAGAGGAAAATTAAGTTAGAAAAAAAGAAAGGAATAAGAATTCAGGGAAAGAATGTAATATAACAAAAATGAAAAAAAAAAAAAAAAAAAAAAAAAAGTGTAATATTCTATATCAGTGTTTGAAAATTAGACTGATTCCATGAAACAGATAAATAAGAGGGTGGTCGACTGAAAATTGTGCAAAGCAAAGTTTGTTGTTTAAAAACGTTTTCAAAATGAAAGCTAAAAATTGGTATAAATGGTGGCTTCCACCATTTTGTTTTGTACATTGTGTATCTCTTTTTTATGGTAACTGAGTCTAGTACGAGATTGGGTTATGTTGCTGGTATGAAGGTTAGTTCCAGCCATGAAGCCCTGGGATCAAACCATCACTGTCAAACTTCCAACAACCTAAAACACAACAAAGTATATGCATTTTTTTTTTAATTATATCATCTTATAATTTATTTATAAATATGTATTAATTTTATGTAATTTCTTTACTATATAAAAATAAGACAATTAAAAATATTATTTATTATACATTATAAACATTTACAACTTAATTGTAGAATAAAAATAGTTATTTTTTTTATATAAGTAGGAACCTATTTTCATTATCCTTTATTATAAATTTATAAAATATATTGTTAAGGATAAAATAAGAAAATAATTTGTGTAGAAATCTTAGTATACATTGTTATAAATGTTACGATATTATTGTATCTATCAAATAAGTAAAAAAAATACTAAAAGTAGTTTTCTAAGTATTAAACATCATGCTAAGTAATCTATTAAAACTAAAGGACACTAAACTAATGAATATTTTAAGCTTAAGCATTAAACTCTTTCCTATGAAGTTTACCAGACAAAACTTCTTTTAAACTAAAATACAAACAATATTACCTCATGTTTTACGTACTAATACGAAAATTAGTTAAAATTATTTATTTTTTTAACTTCATTTAAAAATAATTTTATTGAATTACATTTTTATTAACTTGATATAAAAATCAGAGTTTTGAGAATCGAATCGAAATTAACAGAAATATATTTTATTGAATATGATGAAAGTAATTAAAATTTATTTAGATTTGAGTCCATCAATTTTTTTACTTATAATAGGGCTTGGAAACTACATTTTTTACTCTTTTTTTTTTGTCTCCAACTATAAGTATTATGCTGAATTTATGCCACTCTTTATAAAACCTTTTTTCGATTTTTTTTTTATTAATTATTGTTTACCAGAATATGAAATGTTTTTCGTTTATAAATACTAAATATTATCAATTGTCTTCTTCTCTCTTTTATTAAGATTGGATAATTGAATTTTTTAAATTAAAAAATTATTATTCTTTTCATGCATTAGTTATTTAATAATACTTTAGAAAATATTAACGTTATCAGATAAAATAACTGGCTTTTTTTTTTTTTAATAGTGTGCATTATATATTCGATGCTTATATTTATGGAGGGAGAGTATTACTTCAGAGAAAGATGGTGAACTTGGGATCATAATGATTTTGGCCCAATTAATAATTTCTTCTTCCTTTTTAGGTGATAATTTCTTCTTCCTTTTCAGGTGAAATTATTAGGCAATTTTAGGGTACAAGATCACTCAAGTAATTTTTAATATGAAGCTTAAGAACTGTCATTGTCATTTTGATCATACTTAAAATCTTTAAAATGTATTTTGGTGTTGATATTGGCTTGAATGTTGCATCTCCATCTATTTACCACAAGAATATTTTTAACATTTAATCTTTTGGGATTAATTATTTATTTTTCCACTTAAGCAATTTATGAACACGTTGGATTGACTATTATTTGATCTTAAGTACAAACTTAAGTAAATTATTATTCTATTATTTTATTTAAATATAAATTTTATGACTTTTTGTTTATATTTATTATATTGTGTTATGAATATTATTTTAAAAAAAAAAACTAACTGGATTTTGTTCTTGTTGCATTATATAATAAAATTTGTTTCTGATAAAATTTTAATGACGTGTATTATTAATTTATTAAACCATTCTTTCATTAATTGTACGTACACGAGATAAAAAATATATGTTAAAAAGATAGTAAATTAGAATTATTTTAGATTTAAAATAATTTAGTTTCATGTAATTTTATATGTATTGATTGTAAATTTAAAATACTGTACATCATCTAAACTTTAATATAATTAATACCGCGTAAAATAGTGATTTATATCTTATACTTTGAACTTATTTTTAATTTAATAATATTTTTAATTATGTATATTAGTATAAATGTATTAAAATCAGTAAATATGGTTTTTTTTTTGTTATTTTCCATAACTTATAGTTATTTACCTTTTTTTTTTTTACTTGATTTA
>Ga0209489_106312_pt1 | contig 19248 bp, 18 predicted proteins | sample SiratrowhiteBW_FD_187527 | JGI IMG/M metagenome (GOLD analysis project Ga0209489, IMG submission 187527) | Root nodule microbial communities of legume samples collected from California, USA - Siratro white BW (SPAdes) (version 2) | ecosystem: Host-associated > Plants > Roots > Nodule | place...
CATCTGCATTATTCGATTTTATGCAAATAAATAGGCAAGAAAGAAAATAGAGAAGCCACAAACTTATTGGAAAAGAAATGCAAACTAACTTTTATTAATTGAACTTGGAAATCACAAAGTTTTAAGTCCAAACCAAGGCTTTATTGAATTTGAGAAACACAAAGTTTTAAGCCCAAACCAAGGCTTTATTTGCAAAGAACGAAAAAAACAAAAAACGAAAAACAACGATTACATTTCATCATTAGCAAACACTATGGGTAAATCTTGGAACTCCCAATTGTTGATTCTCGCATTAGGAAGGCAGGGGCGCACGAGATTCAGACCTCCTTCAATTGGTGCTTCTTCAACTACAGCCACTTGGTCGGTATTTATCCATCCTGCGCTTCGAAATGATTGCCCTATATCGCATAGGGTAATTCCTTCTTTTCTTCCCTTGAACATTTTCTTCTTGTCTGCCCAATTGGGTTTGTAACTCAATCCCTGTCTTCCTTTGTTCTCAATTAACTTGAGCAGGTACAAGAGTCCTTGACCGCTTTTTCCCAACGCCTGTCCATACTTGTATCCTTCCTTCAACATGGTTTTTGCCACCATTACCGATGCCTTTGATAAGCATGGATTAATCTTAAAAGGTTCAACGTACATGGTTCCTACAATCTCTAGGGCTTGGAAAGAAGTTTCCAGAGCCTCTTCAGCAGTCTCGATATAGGGAGTAGGCAACGGTCCACTCACTAGGAAGTCTTCCTCACCCGAGACTATAATTAGCTTGTCATTAAACACGAACTTAAGCTTCTGGTGCAATGTAGAGGGTACAACACCTGCTGAGTGTATCCAAGGACTCCCAAGCAAACAACTGTAAGCCGGAAGTATATCCATCACTTGGAACACGACTTGAAAGGTACAAGGTCCTACTTGTATAGGCAGTTCAATTTCACCAATAACCTCTCTTCGGCTTCCATCAAAGGCTCTTACAACCATGCTACTAGGGCGTAGATATGCTCCTTCGCAAGATATTTTATTCAACGTTGTTTTAGGCATGACATTCGGAGACGAGCCATTGTCAATAAGTACTCTTGCCAACACGTAGTCCATACATTTGACTGATATATGCAAAGCTTTGTTATGACCTCTTCCTTCGGTGGGTATTTCATCTTCAGTAAATGTAAGATAGTCATTTGCCTTAATGTGGCTCACGATTCCTTCAAATTGATTCAGGGATATATCACGTTCCACATGAGCTCCATTAAGGATCTTCATTAACAGGTTTCGATAGGAAGTAGAGTGCATCAACAAATCCAACAATGAAATCTTTGCCGGCATGCGGTTCAATTGATCAACCACTTTGTATTCACTTTGTTGTATAAACCGTAAAAATTCACTAGCTGCTTCGTCAGAAATTTCCTTGTTGTCCTTCTCTTCAGGCTCTTGGTCAGCTTGCAAGGCCTTCCCTTTCAGAAACGCCTTAGCTTTCTCGATAGTAACTTCTTTGCTGGTCTTCTCTGGGCTTTTGCCACTCCTCAACTCCATTGGGGCGAAAAGGCGACCATTTCTTGTCATTCCTCCAATCCCAGAAATATTATCTATGGTGGACTTATCAATGTCTATAATTTCATTATCCCGCTTTCCACTTGAATCACTTTTCAGAACATTGACCCCATATTTCCATGGAACTGCCTTATCACTTTTATATGGAAAAGGGGATGGAGTCTGTATCACCACGGGTCGTCTTTCTCCAAGCATTATTGGACTTCTAGCAAAATGCAACACTAGTGGTTTTGGACCATACAATTTGGGGTCTTCACTGGTCTGAGTATATACTTCTTCCTCTTCACTTGGGTGACAAACTTGTAACATGTGCCTATCTAGCAAATCTTGCAGAAAACTTCTGAATTCATAACAATCATCGATCGAGTGTTCTTGGCTAGCATGAAATCCACATGTACCCTCTGGCTTGCCCCCAGATTTGAAATACCCCATTTGACAGATCAATGTAAAAATGTCTTTTAATGGGCTCTTGATATCTTCAACCTTTCTCACTAAACTTTGACGTATGTCTCTCAAAATGGCATTAGTTGAAGGACTTGCATGGCTGGACAAAGGATTCTTTTCAACATTTGATTTATCTTCTTGAAAGGTTAACCATCCCGCATCTATCAATTGTTGAACCTTGTACTTAAACTGCCTGCAGTTCTCAATGGAGTGCCCAACAACTCCGCTATGATATTCGCACTTAGCGTTAGGATCATAATTCCTAGAATAAGGTGGTTGCGGAGGTTTACTAGGGCATATTGCAACCAAAGCACTTTGAAGAAGACTAGGCAGAAGCTCTGTATATGACATCGGAATGGGAGTGAACTGAATTTGTTCCCTTCTTTGGAATGAACTCTGCCCTTGAGGTTGATTAGCATTTGGTCCCCCTTTATTCCTCCAATTTTGCTTTGGCATATAAACATTGGGAGGCGCAGAAGAAGGTCGCATTGCCGGAGACACACTTTGTTGATACACAGGTTGTGTACTTGCGGTGTAAGAAGTATGGGGATGCTCCGGCCTATACCGAGTTGATGGATATCCTCCCCACTGGGTTGTGGTTGACGCTATTTGTCCTTTGCCTTCTTTTTTCTTCCCCAAGTTAAACCCCGTTTTCTTACCGGTTGTCGCTGGACCTTGTGCAATCTTGCCAGTTTTCATCCCCAGTTCAATTCTTTCTCCAATGATGACAATGTCAGCAAAATTAGAGGAAACACTGCCCACCATATGTTCGTAGAAAGGGGACTGTAAAGTACCCATGAACATAGTCACCATTTCCTTATTATGCAAAGGTGGTTCCACTTGAGCAGCCAATTCCCTCCATCGCTGGGCATACTCTTTAAAAGTCTCACCGCCTTTTTTTGACATATTCTGTAACTGCAGTCTATCAGGAGCCATATCGACATTATACTTGTATTGTTTCAAGAAAGCATCTACTAAGTCGTTCCATGATATAATTCGGGTCGGTTCCAGATGCATATACCAGCTTAGAGCAGTGTCTGCTAAGCTGTCTTGGAAGAAGTGTATTAGTAGCTTTTCATCACCAGCATGTGCAGCCATTTTTCGACAATACATAGTTAAGTGATTCTTTGGGCATGAGGCACCCCTATACTTCTAAAAATCAGGTACCTTGAATTTGGGAGGAATCACAACATCAGGTACCAAAAATAAACCTGCAGCGTTCCCAAATCCAAAACTGCCTCATCTTTCAATGGCTCTGAGTCTTTCTTTTAGAAACTCTAACTTGTTCTTGGCCTCTTCTACATCATGAGACATCCCTTGCAAAACGCGAGGTTGAACAGTGTGTTGTGTAGCCGTAGGGACTATTGGACCCCCAACATTTGTTCCAGTTATGCCAGCATGTGGTTGTATATGAATCGAATCGGGCTGATTCACATGTGTCCCGGAAGGATTCACTGAAATAAGTAGTGGCGGTTGTTCTAGCTCCGCTTGACCCTCATAAGGAGGACTGTAATTGGGAGGAAGACCATATGGAGGCCAGCCAGTATGATCAAGCCTCGGTACCGGAACTGTTCCAATCTGTTGCACCACATGATTGGAAGAGGTTGCTTCTTCATTTCTAACCACTTAACTTTCCCTAGTGCTCTTCAGAGCAGCTAAGGCCTCAAGTATCTGTCCCATTTGCTCCTTCAGTTGATTAACGTCATTCTTCACAGATTCAACTGTTTCGCCCAAGTTTTCCATCCTTTTACGATTTGCACGAGTTCCGTACAGGTGTTGCGGAAATTTAGCCGTTATTATGCCTTTTCTGTTATTTTATTTTAAAAAAGTTAGAGAGAAAAATGCGAAAATATAAGATGCAAAAATGTTATTATCATTATTAGTAGTAGTAGTATTAGTATTATTATTATGTTAATAATTATTATTGTTTTTATTAGTTGGATGTGGTTAATTACAAAGATGAAAGATTATGCGAAAATGGAAAAGGGGTACAGAAACGTGAACTATAAGAATTGTAGCATACGCATAGAGAATTAATAGGAAACTGAACTTCATTCATTAATGGGAAACGGGGCCGCCAACTGACAGCCTTATTACATTCAAAACAGGAAAGGGAAAAACAAACTAACTAAACTAAATGTTGTCAAAGGACAACTTTATTACATTGTACTGTAGAAAAGAAAAATAAAAACAAGAAACAAGCTAACTAAATCCTATTACGGACAACCATTTTCTTCATCAATCCCACCAATCCCTTGCAATGCTCAATAAAGCTTTCTACTTCCGTCGGTACTGGACGGAACATCAAAGATACGTCAGCTTCTTTTAACATTCTAGGAACATCTTCAATTGCCCCATTAGCCAATGAGGCCAACTGAGAGAAACGAGTCTTCCAATACCCGAGGGTTTGCTCACGCTCCTCTAGTGATTCCTCCAATTGAATAATTTTAGCCATGTAGTTCATCTCTTCCTCTAGCCGTAGTTCAAATTCCTTCTTTGCCTTGTCCTCCCATTCTTCAATCGAGCGCTCCATGTCATTAATGCGACCTTGGAGATCATGGAATTTGTCCAATACTTCCGTATTTTCTCTTCTAGACTCATCATACATAGCTATCCACTTACTCACTATAGAGAACGCTTCATCTATTTCATAATTCCTTTTTAATAACTCAGCATTCGCATCCTCCAAGTCTCGCTGGATTCTTTGAGTGTGTTTTTCCTCTTGCTTCAGTTTCTTCGTAATCATTACATTCTCGCCTTTCAATTCCTCAATCTCCCTCTTCAACTGCCTTATTTCCTTTGACTCTTCTTCTTCTTCTTCTAACTCCTTTTCTAAGGAAGTCTCCTCTTCCAATAAAGTTGGGGAATTCAATTTGAAGGGTAATTTAACCGTTTCCACTCGATCCGCCAACCAACGCTGATATGGTATTTCTGTATTCATAGCATAGGGTCTAGTGTCTTTCCCCATGATGATCCTCTTTTCCCCAAGCTTTACGAATCCTAGGTACTATCTCATTAGTTGAACCATCTTTATATAGAAACAGAAGAGGTTCCATAACATATGAGGTAGGAGCCCCTCTAATTAGATGTCCAAACTGCCTTTGAGCCAATACTGGGTTGTAGTTAATACAACCCTTAGTCCCTATGAGCGGCACATTGAGGAACTTGGCGCATTGGTATACCAATTGGGATTGTTGCTGCCATGCCGGTTGCCACTCAATTTTTCCTTGGGTTAAGGACGCCATATACTGAGACCATTCATCCTTGCTTTTTATTTCTAGCCTTTGCTGCTTGACAGATTCTACAGGGCATTTGATTCCAACTACCCTTTCCTCAAAACGCGAGGCTAGCCAAACAAACAAAGCAGGCGAGCAACATGCCATCCTAGTCTTCTTTCTCGGATTGCACAAGTTAAGGGCTAAATAGGTATCAGCTAAAATTGCAGTGACTGGGCTTTCGCTCTGAGTCCTATAAGCAATATAAACACTGATTGCAGCATTATCCACAAAACATTGAGTCTTGGGGAACAACATAATTCCAAAAAGAGCCAAAGCAAAAACATCCATGAAAACTTCCCAATCTCTTTCCTCGCCTAACTGATGCAAGTATTCCATCAAAAAAACTCAGAGAAAATCCTTTCTGACCCTCCCAGACAAATCTGTCTTCTAAATCTCTCGCAGGTAACCTCATAATTGCTGCGAGAGTAGACATGGAGATAGGTTGGTCCAAATGTTGATAAGGTATCACCTTATCTATGGGCATATCCAATATTTGGGCATACTCTTCAAAAGTTGGCACCAACTGAAAATCACAGAAGGTGAAACACCTTAATGGATGGTCGTAATACTGAACTAAAGCTGTAATGGCATGTACTTGAACTTGCACTTCCAATAACTCCAACAGGTTTCCATATCTACTCTTGAAAATAGTTCTTTGCACCGCCCTTAGCTTTTGCCCTAGCTCTCTAAGATCAGCTAAATCATTTTCCAAAACCTTGACTCTCATTTTCTTTTTCGTGTTTCCCATCTCACGAGTCCTCTTAAGTTCCATATTAAACTCCATTGCGCATGCTCAAAGGTTATAGTTCAACTGAAAAACCAAAAATAAATTTTTTTCAAAAATAAGATAATAAATATAATGTCAAAATAATAAGATAATAAATATAATGTCAAACTAAAAACATGTCAAATATGCGTGTGTATATTTTTTAACTATACAAAAACGAGTATATATATGAAAACGCATGCATGAATCTTTTTTATGAGAGTATGAGAATGCAATCAATGAATTTTTCATTTTATTTTTTGAATGAGAATGCATGTATTAATAAAACTCTTTTTTTTTTTTATGCAAATAAAGACGTAAAACTGGAGGAAATGCATAAATGCAATTATATGTATAGAAAATATTTTTGAGAATGTGCATGAAGATGCCTAAATGCATGTAAGAAATACATATTATATATTTTTTTATCTTAACGCTTGTTGTAGTGGATAGTTAAGCCGCAAAAAGTCTCCCTTAGTGTCCTAATTATGGTTTGCCCTAGTGAGGTTAAAGTTTTAAGCATATAAATGTACTCACAAAAGGGTGGCTTATCCTAATTTCCTAATAAAGGCCACTAGAGCTATGGCCCCCTTTACCACACATCCATATCAGTCAGTAATGACAATATTTATGGACATAAGAATAAAGGGAACAGACCCTAGTTGAAGTTTTCGCACACCTGGGTTAGGAAGTACATCCGCCCAGTTTTGCTACACAACTCCTCTATTTCTAAAGCTTCACAGACCCGGGTATAGGGCCCCACTCATGATATGCAAAAGGTGTGTGTGTGAAGGGAGAATAATGCATACCCAACCCCCACCTGCAAAACAATCAGAAAATTCCCAGGCAGATATATCTGACATGTCTTCTATCCTAGGGTTCAATATTCCAACAACGTACAAGCATATATGACATACAAATATATTTAACAATCCTAAAATTATAAACAAATATATACAACAATAAAAGAAATATAATAATCAAGGAAAAATAAACATTAAAAAACTACACAAATTTTACTTATTTAATTAAACTAGTCTGACTCTCTAAAAATGTCCCCAGTAGAGTCGCCATCTGTCGCAACCGGGATCATGACGGGGCGGCTGTCCAAAAATAATTTCTTTTAATAAAATAGGGGAGTCACCACCATAATTTATTATAGGAAAAACTATGGAAAAACCCGAAAATCGGATAAGGCAAGTTTGCAAAACCGGATTCAGAGTCCGGGAGTCGGTTACGCATGAGGAAGGTATTAGCACCCCACAATGCCCGCCCTAAGGCGGTACTTTTAATTAAATAAGTAAAACAAAATAGTGTGATTTTTCAAAATATTTATTTTTTCCAAAAGAATAGAATGCAAATGATAACAAAACAATATTTTTTTAAAAAGAGGGAGCTCAACAAGGATTTGACCTCGCTCCTACGTATCTCTATCAGGATAGAGAATCAGGGTTACGTAGTTCTTTACTTGAGTATTTGTAAGGGATAATTTCAGAATTTTGAAAAATATAGGGTGTGGATCCTAATTAAGGGAGGTGTAGAAAGTAGTTCCACTAATCGGAAGGGTATTTTTGAGATTTGTGAGGAGTTGGGGGTGCTGGCGCAAAAGATGGGGGTGCCGAAAACAAACTCCTGACTAGAAACCCTCTTATGCTAAGGGCAGTTTGGTAATTGAGTTGCAGCACAGGTGCAGACTCAAATCAGTGGGGTGCAAAGAACAACTCCACTAGTCAGAAGCCTAACCAGCAACCAGGGGCATTTCAGGAATTGTAAAAATGTGGGTGGAGACTTAATAAATGGAGGTGCAGGAAGTAACTGCCACTAATTAAGGCTTGGCTATTATTAAAGGGTTGTTTGGTAATTGTAAGGATTGTGGGTGCAAGGCTAAATATGTGGGGTGCAAAGAGCGCCCCCACTAACCATGAATCATCTAGGGTTCGAAGGTGGAGGCACAAGACCCTGCTGCTGGCGGCGGCATCCATGGTTGGCGAGGCTCGAGCGGCGGTGGTCGTCAAGGGAGCAGCAACGACGGCGAGGACCCCCAACGGCGACGACGACGTCGCTCGGAGTGGATGGGTGGTGCTAGGGGTGCTCAGAAGGCACTGTAACAACACTTTCATGGTGGTTTTGGATGGTGGAAGCGCGACATGCGCAGGGGACTTGGAAGTGAGCTCGACCTTGGTGGTTAGGGAGCGAATCGCGGCAAGGTTTGAGTGGCTTTCGGGTGGTGTGGCGTTTTGGTGTGCGTTGAGGGTGTGCGGAAGGCGTTTTCATACTGGTTGAAGGTTAACGTTAGCGTTCATGGTGGCTAGGTGCTGGGGGTGCAATGGATGCGTTCTGGAGTTTCTTTGGTGGTAGCGCAAGGCTTGAACGTGGCCGTGGGGTGCTCGGAAACGCTTGGAATGCTGCTGGCCTCGATGAAGTTGATCACAGTGGCTGCTGGTTTGTTGGGTGCCTGGTGCAATTCGTGGCAGGAGAAGCGCTGCCCGTCGTGGACATTGACGACCATGGTGGCTGCGGGTTTGATGCGTTGGCAGTGGCTTTGGAGCATGGTGGCGAAGGATACATGGTTGCAGTGGAGGAGTAGCAAGCAATGGCGCAAGGTGGAGTTTTGGAGGTGTTTATCATTGTAGAGATATGAGGCGTGGGAAGCTTGCATGGTAATAGTTTGGCATTGTGGACGATATAAGGTGGGGCACTTAGTTAAGGCATGATGGTTTAGGTTAAGCGTGGGTTAAAGGTGCAGTTTTGACGTGAACGCAAGGGCAGCCAAGGACATTTTGAGCACGGTATTGGGTAGTAGTCATTTGGGGTGTAATTTCATGGTGTGTAATGTGGATGGGTAGTGGGAAGAAGGAGGAAGAAGGTTGTCTTAGGTTTGTCTGGGGTTTAATGTAGGCAGTGAGGGTAAATGGCCTAGGTTGAGGCGTGGCTAGTGGAGTTGCGTGATAGGGAATGGAGGGTGCTGGAAATGTTTCTTGTATGGGTTTTGGTGAAGGAGACACTTGGATGGTGGTTTCAGTGGCACGAGTTGGGTATGGGGGTGGTTCGGAGATGCTTGGAAGCCTTTGAATGTGATGGTGCATGGCTGTATTTATTTGATCTTGGTTGCAGATGAAGTGGAGTGGAATGTGCTGGTTTGGGAGGCGCACACGAGGAAGGAGTGGTGGTTTTTGGTTCGACTGATGGTGCAGGTTGAGTGCAGGGGTGTCGTAAGAACAAAGGTGGTGGCGCTTCGTGAAGTGTATGCAGGGGCTGCCCATGGTTGATGGTGCGGTTTGGAGCGTTCGTGATGGAAGCATGGACGGTTGTTTGGTTCATTGGAGGGCGGTGGAGGTTTGGTTCGTGCTTGTGGCAGAAAGTGGCATGGGAGCGAGGCAAAAGGTAGTCAAAGGAGGCTCTCGGCGGAGGAAATTTGATTTGCAGAGCCACAGTCTAGGACTTGTGTAGGCTTGCGTGGTGGTGGCATCGTTTTGGGACTGCCATTCAAGTAAGTTGTATGCGAAGATGGGGGGGGGGGGGTAATTCTCTGGCTTTCGACGTTGGAAGATGATGGTGGTTTTGCAGTGGCCTTGGAGGTGCAAAATCGAAGGTACTGGAGTGTTGTGCCTTAAAGGTGCAATGGTGAATGCGTGTGAAGGGAGGAGCATCGGTTTTAGGGTGCAGTTTTGGAGCGTTCATGGTGGAAGAAGGTGGCTGCCTCGTCGGTCTTGGTGGAGGTGACAGCTTTGAGTCGTGAGTACAAGTTTTCTTTTGGGGGTGGAGCGCTGGTTAATGGGAAGCTGTGACAGTGGAGGTTGTTTGGGGTAAGTGAGAAAAAGGTTCATGGCAGTTTGGTGCATGGGAGTGGCGGTTCTCCTTGCAAGGGCTGTCGACGAGAGCAGCGAACGTAGTGGATGTATGGTGGCGTCATGGCATTGTGGAGGTGCAGATTCGAATGAGAATGGAAGATGCGTTAAGGAGACCATGGGTACCAAACACATGGCAGCTTAGACATGCTGGGCTTTGATTTACAGGCACGTGGTCATGGCGATTTATGGCTCATGGAATGCCTAAGAGTTGGGGTCAAATGCAGGATGCTATGCACGTCTTTTTTTTTTTTTTTTTTTTTTTTTTTGTGAAATGGGTACAGTGATTGATTCGTAGTAACTTGATGCAGTGGTGATGTGTTTTGGAATTCGGGCATGCATGGTGTAATGTTTTTTTTCTTCATGAAATAAAATGAATGTATGGAAAAAACTTTGAAATGCGTGATATGAATTAGGAGAAAAAAAATCATTCTCGAAAAGAGAACATACCTGCTTTGTGCTCGATTGTTGAATATTCTCTTCTCTATTTTCTTGCTCTTCTCAATGTTAATATTTTTTCCTCTCTCTTTCTTTCTCTGTTCTTCTCTAATGATACCTCTCTTCTCTTTTTCTCCCCGTTCACCAATATATTTCCCCTTTTCCTTTTTTTTTCCTTATTTTTAATTGATATCTTTTTAAAAATCCAATAGTTTAGTTTTAGAGAGGTTAAGAGAGGTTACCTCTCTTTGACTCAGTCATATTTTGTTATTGTTTATTTTTAATTTCTTTAAAAATTAAATATTAACAATGAATCTTCCCAAGAATAAGACTTAAAACATTTTTCAACGGTAAAAATCTATTTTTTATTATTAATTTTATTTTTATTTAAGTGGAGAACATAGGTTGTTATCTGAGCAGTTTAAAAAATTATTATTTAAAAAAAATTATTTATTAATTTTTTAAAAACAATACGTGGAGTTAAGAAGTGAGAACATGGGAGTCTATGCCATTGACTCATTTTTTTTATTATTATTATTTTTATTAATTTATTATCTACAACGTGCAGATCAAGTAAATAGTTTGAAAGCAGTTTCCTTTTCTTGTCTTTTTTTTTATTGTTTAATCTCCTTTTTTTTAATTTATTTTTATTTTGCTTTTATTATTTAATCATTAATTATTTAATATTTATTTATTTGTTATTTATTATTTTCGTTTTTTTAATTAATTATTATTATTTTTTAATTATTATCTTTTAATTACCACATTTTAGTTTTCTCTTAATGGAAAAATTCGATTTTTAATTACTATTATTACTATTATTTTTAACAATTTTTAATAAACTGGCTTCCCTTATTTTAATTTTTATATTATTTTATAATATAAAATAATTGTCTGCTCGGACGAAATTGGATGTTGAGAATCTCATTAAAAAAGAAAAAAAAAATATCACATGTTTAAAACTAACCAAATGAGTGTTTGAAATAACAGTCATATCAAAGTTGCCAGTTTAATTTGGATAAAAAGTAAATAATGATGATTGTAAATGTTTTTATTTAGACCGACAATCTTTGTTATTTTCAACTTAGATAGCAAGTTAAGAATCAAAATTGATACTTATTATTATCAAAATATGATTTTCATTACTATAAGAATTAAAATTGATATTTATTATTATCAAAACTTCATTTTGACCAAAGAGAAAAAAAAATTAGAATTTAACAATCTTTTGTTAATTTGAAGAAGAATATTAAAAAGAAAATTCAAGGAAACTTGTGTAAATTATAAATGACGTAAAAGAAACTCGCAGAATTATTAGTTGCATGAAACACAAATAGTTGAAAATGGGTCTCAAAGATTAAATAAATTGTACATGAAAATTTAACAAGAACATAAAAGGAACAGAAATGTAGAATGAACGAACGAGGATAAATTGAAAATGCAGTAAAGTAAAATGCTTTTGAATAATTAAACAACAATAATGTAAAACTAAAGATAGACACAATAAATTAAAATTGAAAAAAAATAAAAATAAAGAGACAACTATTTTTTTCATTATTCATAACATAGGTATCATAAAGTTAAAATATTTATAAACTCTCGAAACGGTTACAAGGTTTAGCATAACGTGTCAAAATCCTATACTATATCAACTGTTATTACAAGCTTGCAAGGTAACAAGACATGTCTACTAGTTTGATCCTTGACACCTATCCCATACTCATTTTGTTCTTCAACGAAATACTCTGAAATTTAACGACCTTCTCTATACCATGGATTTGAATCAAGCTGTTTTTAATATTTTTTAACTAAACCAATTTTTATCCTTTCTACACGGTGAAAATCGTCCAACCTCACTTCTTTTTATCCTTATTGTTTTCTGTTTTCATCAATAAACTATTCCAAGAAAGATGGAAAATATATGGAAATACAAAATTGCCTTAACTCTAAAGCAAGACATGTAATTTGTGAACTATAATTTATAAATCACTACGTTAAAACTCTCCTTGTTACAACAACAATGAGGAAACCAACTGCGAAGTTGTTTTCAAATTTATTAGATACAGTCCCATTTTTAAATTATGACTATCCTGACAAAAGAAGAAAATTATATCAAAATCCTAAAATTGCCTTAATTGACAAGCAAGACATGTACTTTATGTATTATAATTTATAAATTGCAAGTTTCAAAGTAATATATCAAAACTCTTCCTGTTACAACATCAACGAGGAAACACACTGCAAAGTTGTGTACCTTAATAGTTGGACCTTGACCTGAAACAAAGGGCAAGACATGCCATTCAAATAGTCCATCCCAAAAAGAGGCTTGTCATTTAACTAGCTTTCTTCCCCTGAAATAGCCCGTTCAGATACTTCCTCAATCTCAGGGGTAGCTTTTACAGGATTATCGTTTACGATTAAGCTGTCAGAAGCGCCAGCTTTTTGGACTTCTTTGCCATCATCTGCTTTTGGAGAACCAGTAGTGTTTGGTAAAGATATATGTTCATCCGATTGCTTTGGTTTGTTCAAGGCGTGACAGTGTGGGCAGTAATAGGTAATGAATGGGAAATCCTCCTTCCGAGAAAGACCTGAAAAGAAATCGGCAGACAAAAATACACTTTATTATTCAAAAATGAAAATTAGCTATTACTTTTGGGTGATCGTGTGTAAGTGCATGTGTATGAAAAAATCCTAGAACATTATGCAGTCAACTTACCATTATGCATATGGCAATTACCACATATGAGTGCGTAAGACTGCGTGGGATCCTCACCCACAAGCAATGCTGCAATTCGAGCAATCCACCCTCCATCATTCATTGCTGAACTTTGAGGATGATGTTCAACAACTACAAGCTCATTATGCTCAGGAGTTTGAGTTTGATTAATTTTCCCAGAACCAACTAATTGTTGATCAGTATATTTTGTTGTATTTGTCCCTGAACTAGTGGATCTAGAGTTCACTTGCTTGCGATTTCGAAGTCCGGTTGACTGCACAACTTCAACATCCTTGGTCTTCCCAGTTGGAGCACCAGAAGATTCATCCTCCACATACACATTCAAACCAGAATCTGAACCCAACTTAGATGCTAAAACAGTTGCAGCGGCTGCTTTGGCTGCTGGATCCGTGTCATATCTCTGTGGATCACAAGAGCTAAGTATAATACAGAATAATATTAAATTATTTGCAAACAAATACATCAAGTTGACTTTTAATAATACACTTGAAAGCACAGAAATATATACTAAAGAAACTAGGATTCTAGTCGTGTTTATCATATGCGATTCATCTACTTCCCCAAGGAAAAAGTTCTAAATGTTAACAAATAACATAATGGTAGCGATCACAATCAAAGTGACTGTTTAATCTGTAAAAGTCTATCTATTTTTACAGATAATATGTAAAAGAGGCTTAGCTCTTATACGATCATGGTTACCCAGTTGCATGCTAACCTATTAGATGTTTGTTGTCAAGAAAAATATAATCCGGCAATACTTCCGAAAAAAAAAAATACTCATCTTTGCACTAATGGAGTATATGATTCAATTACCTTAATCCAAACTAAGAGTTAACAGACATTAGTCATGAGTCGTGATATTATTAACACCAAAAATACACTAGTTAGCTAACTGTATAATGAAAATAAACTAAAGGAATGAATAAAATTTTATTAACGTAAATCTAGAAATACATGAAAGTAAAAGAAAATTCCGCTGGTGAGAAAATACACAAAGCAAAAAGAAAGATTCAACTGCAAATCAGAAAGAATGAAAAATGGGCAATTATTGAAAGAGGATCTCAAGTGCTGCGGCAATAATTATAACTTGTAACAGATTCAAATTGTTTGACTGGATTGACTACACTATTAGGTGTCATGTGTGAACACCAAGTCACAAATAGTACTTACGCCAAAAAAAATCTACTTTATATGCACCAAATAAAGCATGAATGAAAACAACCCCAGTATATTGTCTGCTCTGAGTGACAAGGAACAAAGGTAATATTGAAACCTATGTACCAATAATCGCTTTAAACAAGTACCTGAATGAGTTGTTGAGTAATGTAATAATTTGTCTTTTCTTTGAGCTCATCAATTTTTGCTTTCCTTTCAGCTCTAAGCCTTTCAAGAATTTTCTGGTCCTTGCGATCACCTATAAAATCACACCTTTCTATTTAAATTTAAACTAACATTATTTGCACTTGGCATATCAAAGTCTAAAAATTAGCTTCAAGTCCAAAAATCGCACCATTAAATTGGAATCTAAATTAAATCACTGCGGTTAGCTTTTACAACTTATGGATGACGATACCAAATGTATAATGAATATTGCTTCATGTTCACCTTTTTCTGCACAGAATTTAATTTCCGGTATTTCTACAAAGATTGCGTATGATCATGAGGACCTTCTACTTCTACTTCTACTTAATGTAAAGATATGTCAAAATCAAGCATTATTATCAGCATTTGCTGCAAAACTATTACTGGAGCAATTATTTTTTATAAAAAGCATTCATTCATCAGAGCACTTAAATATGGACTTTTCACTCGCTATTAGAGGTTGTTAATAAAAGTGATGGAGTCAAAACCCTTCCAACTATAAACCATATATGGAGGACTAGAACAATTGATGAGCAAAAATTTGAAAAAAACATGGGAACAATAAATGAAAGTTCTACTGGCCTAGAAGTCAGCTGCACATTCAGTAGAACAGATTAATAAATGGAACTACAGTTTACAAAACAAAACAAAACAAAAAGAACTACATGAAAGAGAATGAGATATATATGAGTTGGGACACTTACACATCCTTGTGAAGCTGACAAATGTTGAATATGTAGCAGTTGACAAGGCAGGCAAAAGAAACATTGGCAAAACTCGGATTGCCCGCATTTTCCAATTCATATCCATTGATCTTGTTGTCATAATAGCATAACCTACAGCAATGACCTGAAAGTTGAAAACCATTTTAAGCAAAATCCATTTAATTTTACACCCTCGGAAAGATAAGAATAATGTCAGTGGAGAAATTTAAAATTTGAGGCAATTACCCATTGCCATTGTATATAGAAGATAGAAACATTATCACACACCTTGGATCTATTTCACGTTCATTTCCTTTCAAATAATCTATGGCATAATCCAAACTACATCTACACTTACAGTCTAAAAATGGTTCTACTTCCTCATCTGAACAAAATCTAGACTAACTTCTAAAACACATGATAAGCACCCAAGAATGGAGAACCGACTCTCGGGGGGGGGGGGCAGTCAAACACTTCAATACTATATGTAACTAGTCCTTTTGGAGACACCAACAACAAGCTCAAATACCAATTGATAAACACTAAAAATATTTGGAGAACCCACTTTGAAAAGTTAGCTATTAAGGGAGGAGAACCAAGTACTAAAATAATTAAGATCATTCCCAAATACAAATCACTTTCTTAATCCCGATTGAGCCAAAATCCACAGAAAAAAAAAATAAAACACCACAACCCTTAAACTGATCAAGCGACTAAATTCATGACAAAAATCTTTCAAAAAAATTAAGAAAAAAATTGTTCATTTCTTCAAAGAACGAATTTAGCCCATGCTTAATTCCTTCAAATATTCAAGGTTTTAAATTCTCCACTCTTAAAAAACGCATATCACAACCGTCAAGGTCTTTGAAGTCTCCACTATTTTTACCAACGTCAAGGTCTTTGAAGTTTCCACAACATCAAGTTTTGGAAGTCTCCAAAACCATATCACAACCGCAATAGCAGCCACAATTTTTCGCAACCACAATTGCAGCCGCGAATCCTCCCAATGTCAACGTTTTCGGACACTCCACAACATCAAGGCTTTGAAGTCTCCACATCACAACCGCAATTTCCAGCAGCATCAACATTTCGTCTCCAAAGTCTCCACAACACCAATGTCCGAAGCCTCCAAAACCGAATCGCAACGGCAATTGCGACCAAATTTTTCGCAATGTCAACATCATCAGAGACTCCACAACCACAATTCAAACCTCACATCTATCTATCCATCATTTCTACTCTCCCTACAGCGGCCAATCAAGTTCAGAGCGAAACGAAAATTACCTCGAAAAGAACGGAAAACAAAATAAGCTGGCGAGAGGTTCGCCTCCAAGAGCGAGATCTGTTGCTCATTCTGGCAACGACGGCGTTTTCTTCTTTGGAGATATACTGAAGCCGCTTCTCGAAATCGTCCTTGCCGGAGCTGAATATCGCGTTCCATATTCTCGAAATAAACCCCTTCTTGTTCTCTTTCTTCGTCTTCTCCCCATCGTTCTCGGTATTCTCCTTCACCGCACCAGTTTCTTTCTTCTCACCTTTCTCATCCCCCATCCCTCTCACCGCTAATCAGTTACAACAGAAGATCGAATCAGTTACGAGAAGAACATAAGAGAGCGAAGATCTGGAAAGGTTCTGGAATGTTCGGCGGTTGAGATCTTGCGCGCGTAAGAGGGTGAGGGTGGAGTTATGAAGTGGGGGAGAGGAAGAAGAAGGTGAAGGCAGAAAGAGAGTTATTCAAATTTTGGGGTTTTGGTTTTTCGATAACGTTGCTGGTGCACGCGATGCCACGCGCGTTGAAGTTCACGCTCCGCGAATGGTTTTATGACACTGCATCAGGCTAATCATTTTTTCAAATGAATTATGAAAAAAGGTTGAAGTGATATGATGCATGGTGATGGAGAAGGCTCTGAAGTAGTTGGGACTTTGCTCTAACCGGTCAACCGTTAATCACTGTGTTAGAGATTGTTATTACTGTTGTGGAAAAGTTGAGGAATATAGATTGAAAACTTATAATTTTGATTTTTTTTCGATTTTAATTTTTGATTTTCCTACTTTTGGTTTCTGACTTTACAGCGTTTCTTAATTTTTGATTGTTTATCAATTTGTTAAATTTTTAATTAAATTATTCATACTTTTTTTGTTGTTTCGAACGTGACACTAAATGAACGAGGATATTAGTTACTAAATATAATTTGACAGTTACTCAATATATTTTTAAAACTAAAATTAAATAACAGTATACATAGTTAAAAATAAAAAAATTTTAAATTGTGAAAAAACAAAATTAGAGAACAAAACTACATATATTGTATTAGATATATAATATTATTTACTATTTCTTTTATGTTGTCATTATTCTTATTATATTATTATTTTAAAATATATATAAAAACATTGTATGCCTCTTTCCCGATAAAAGAACTTAATTGTGAGAAAAAAAAATAGAAACGAGAACTTCTAATTTTATAAAATATAGAATATGTACTCAAAATATGATTCCATCATTTATTTATTTATTTATATATTGTTAAAAAATAACACATGAATTTGGTTTTCTAATTCCATCAAAGCAAATTCTTAAGTGAATCCCTAAGTTCAATAAATAGAAAATTATAATATTTATAAATTAATACATCTTAACAATAAAATTCATAATTCAACTTATTTGTTCATTTTTAATCATTAGCATAAATTCACATATTAAAGATATTCATCAAGAAATATTTATTGACGTCTTCTGAAGGACTTATATTAAAAGTTTTATTAAAGACTAAAATCTTTTATCATGTAATAATCTCACACTTTAGATTTATAGGTTTAAAGTAAGTTTAAGGTATCTAAAATCCGAGATCCATAATGCACTAAATCTATAGTATTTTAATAATTTTTACATATAAGCATATATATACATAACGTAAATACTAAGAAAACTAGGAAAATCACTTGAATATGGATGTCAAATGATAGTTCTACTTGAGCAAAAATAGTTTCGTTAGACAATACTCTTACTTATGCAACTCAGATGAAATCTCCATTTAAGTACATCAGAATTTTTTGAGTGAGGATATTAGACGAAGCTCTTACTTAAGAGAATTAGATGAAACATTTGCTTAAGCACTTTAGAATTTGCTAAGTAAGGGTACGAGAGGAAACACTCATTAGAGTGACTCAAACAAAACCTTTACCTAAGCAATTTTGAATTTGATGAGTGAGGGTATTAAATGAAACTCTCACTTAAACGACTCAAATGAAACCTTCACATATACACTTTAGAATTCACCAAGTGAGCGTATTAGATGAGGCACTCACTAGAGTGACTCAAAAGAAACCCCTACCTAAGCACTTTTGAATTCACTAAGTGAGAGTATCAATACGAAGCACTCATTGTACTGACCTAGATAAAACATGCACCTAAGCACTTCTGAATTCTGACAACTCTAAAATGAAACTAACTCACTTGAACTCCGAACAACGTCTCCATCCTACTTCTAAATTACTTTATTGTTAAGAAACATATAAGGAACAATCTTAGTTTAACTTGCACAATAACAACTTAAACTTAATATACATTTCGAGAACATTTAAATGACATGCAACCAACAAGCTTTAGACTCAAAGTATAACTAATGAGTATATGACTCACATATAACGAATGAACTTCCAATTTTGGACATATTTAAAAAATACACATCCAACAAAAGTTCTTCATATTCTACATGCAACAAAAGTTTGTCATATTCTATATACAATAGAGTTTACTTTATCAAAATCTCCATAACAAAAAAAGACTTTAATTTAAATTCATCTACTGTTGTTATCTAAAATAATTTCCTTTGTTTGAGATCCTTCATTCTTGAAAAATTCGAGAATAAACTCTTAACTTAATAAGAAAACACCAAATACTTATAAATTCTAAATGAAAACTATTGAGTTGAGATGATATTTAATATCTAATTACTGTGAAACAAAATCACATTCTAAAAGATATAATGTTTGAAGAAATAAAAAAAAAAGTCCAAAGACTTATAAAAAGAAAAAGAAGAAAAAAATGTATATGCGAATAAGATAATAAAAAAATAAAAAATAAAATCTTACGTATGCTATTTTCTAACTAAATTTTAATATATAT
>Ga0209489_106313_pt1 | contig 19245 bp, 10 predicted proteins | sample SiratrowhiteBW_FD_187527 | JGI IMG/M metagenome (GOLD analysis project Ga0209489, IMG submission 187527) | Root nodule microbial communities of legume samples collected from California, USA - Siratro white BW (SPAdes) (version 2) | ecosystem: Host-associated > Plants > Roots > Nodule | place...
ATATATATATATATATATATATATATATATATATATATATATATATATATATATATAGCCTGATATATAATAATTTATTTTATATATATATATATATTTGAAAGAAAAAAAAATATATATATATTATAAATAAATTCTTGAAAATTTTATATTAAATAATGATATGAAAAATAATAATATATAATTAAATATAAATTTTATTTTATTAAATGTTGAATTAGTTTTAAAATTTGGTTCCTTTTATAATGATATTAAAGTTATTCATGATCAATTATAATTAAGTGTAGAAATTTATCGTATTATTTAATATCAGATGTTTTCTAGTTTTCATATTTGAAATATTTAAAAAAAGTTGAAATTATTTAGTTAAAATTTGAAACTAATTTATAAATAAAGAAAATTTAGATAAATTATAAGGGAGAGAATTTTTATAATTAATTTATATTTAAATTAATTTGAAAAAATATTTCTATTTTGCTCTTTCTTTAAAATATTTGTATAGAAGTTGGTCCAAATATATCCTTAATTACAAGAATTTAACATAAAATACAATAAAAGAAAAATGTTCTGTCTTGATGCTTAAAGAAGAAAACACAAAATATATACTAACCCATTGGATGCCTTTAAAATGAACAGTAAGGTTCTAACATGTGGTACCAAGTGGCATTGTATCACAATTATAGCAAAAAGTTTTGATGGTGCTCCTTAGTAGGCATGAGTGTGACAGCCTAGCTTTTATGGTAATTATAGTAATTAAGTATCCATTAATAATTATTAGAAGGTTTTGAGAGGTTCGGGAATCTCTTAAGTTGAGCTTAGGTCATATATTCTCCAAAGTATTTTCCAGTTCAAAGGTTGGGCCAAAAGGACATTCACTCTGTTAATTGTTGGTCTAACCCGTAAGTGTAAGCACCAACTATAAGGTTACTCTAATGCATGTCCATAACCAACAAGGTCTTAAGTTTGAAATGTGTTAAACCAAGTTTAATAAGTTAAATCCATAATAAAATAGTTCATATATATAAATAATAAAGAAAACACGAAAAAAGGAAGAATACATTAAAGATTTATAAATATTTTATATAGTTTTTGGAGAGTTGTTACTAATGTAATAAAAAAATAGATTACAAATTATGATGATTTGTTATGGTTTATATTATGAAAAAAATTCGGTTGTTAATTTTTTGTTTAATTAACTTACATTATTAATAACCGATAATTGAATTATATTTCAATATATTTGGATATAGGTAGGTATATAAGTTCTTCCATCTCACAACCGAGTAATTGATGAGAATTAAAAAAATAAATCTTCAATCAAATAAAAAATTTCAAAAAGACAAATTAAAGAATATAAAAATTTAATAAATACAAAAGAAAAGTTTCCAATATGATAGAAGAATATTGGAAAGAGATATAGGTTAAAATAACCTTATGTGATATTTTTTTAGTTTTTTATGTTTTATTTTCTAAGATAAGTCTAACTTAGGGCAAAATAAAAAAATCTTAAGGAAACTTTGTGGTAGGAGAAGTCCAAAACTTTTTAGAGCCTAGTTGGTTTGACTCCTAGTGTTATGAAATGAGCACCCTCTCCATATAAAACACATATTTGAGAGATATAAATACCTTAGCTCGAAATTATGAGTGAAGTTTGTATGTGAGAGGATTGTGTTTGGTTGAGTTTTCTCAAGTAGTCTTTTTCCTTCTTGTCTACTTAGAGCATTTGTGAAGAGTCTCAAGAGACCATATTTTTCCTTCTTGTTTACACTTAGTAAGGAATTCATCACCTCTCCTTACTTTTCTTTTATTTTCATTTTTTGTACTTCATCCATTATCTTTTATGCCATTCAATTTTTTGCATTTATTGTATAATCTTGTTGAGCTTCTACCCTTTTAAATTATTCATATCATAAAGCTATCAAGATTCACCCGAAAAAGCATAAACATCATCCAACCAATAATAACTTGTCATCCATGCCATAAACACCAAAGAAAACTCTGAAGAATTCTATCAAACAACTCCACCTTACTACTTCGGCTAAACATCATTTCTCCCCTCAAATTACCTTTAATTTTCACCCAACCTAGATATAGGCCCTCTCCCCTCAAATCACCTTCAATTTTCATCTAACCTAGTTATAGACCCTCTACCAACATTCCACAACATAACTTAGCCCTTACCCACCCAAAAAAGACCTAAACATCATCCAAGACTCACCTCCTTAGAAGTTTGACATTCTTCTTTGTTTATAGATGTTCTTGATGCTTGGAGTGGACTTTTCTTGGCATCTTAGGAGCCTTTTGAGGCCCTTATCATGTGGTAATCAAATCTTGATCATTCCAATCCTTCAAAATTTGTAGTTGAACTCATAAAGAAACCAAGAAAGAAGCTAGCCGCATAGCAACAAAAATTTTGATGCAAACCAAACAATTTGTCACAGAATTCTATTGGAAAAGATTGACTCAATCTAGTTTCCTTAGTTTCATCTTTGATTCATTGAGTTCTTTGTATTGGTTGCAATTTTGTCTTGTAAAATTTGAAACTTTCTTGAAGAAAAATATGAAAACAAGTGTCTGTTTGCTCATCTGCCTACAAAATTTTTAGTCTCTTTACCTTTCTTACTGTGTCATATGTTCTCTTGCTAGTTTTCATCCATTGATTCAAAGTTATCTTGAAATTATATGATAGTTTTAGGTAAACTTTTGCATCTTGAGATTACCTAATTTGAGTCCTAATTTTTAGAAATGCAATTGAACTTGATTTAATTCTAGCAAAATTTGGAGAGAGTAACTTGAAGCCTAGGTGTGTATCAAGTGGTACCAAAATTTTAAAACCTTCTTGCATTAGGAAGGTGTTAGCCAAGTGACGCTTAAGCTTAAAATATATCTAAACCGTGGGATGAGAAACAAGAAAAAAGAACCAAAAGAAAAGTACCAATTCATGACCAAATTGAAGGTTAAAGAGTTACCTAAAACAAATCAAACAAGAGTCTTAAGATGTTTACACATACCTTTTGTTTTTATTTTCTGAGGATGAACAAGTGTTAATAAGTTTTTTCAAAAAGAATAAACAAAAAGTAAGACTCAATGCAACTAAACCAAACTCGTAATGCTTGTTTTAAACCATATAAACCATATGCTCACCTTCTTTCTTCTCATATTCTTTTAGTTGTACAACGTACACATCTTCACTCAAGGTTTCACGTGAAAAATCATATTTAACGTCAAGTTGATAAATCTCCCACCTTTGGTGTGCAACAATCGTTATTATCAATATAATAATATTCATCCTAGCTACTAGTGTAAAAACTTCAATGTAGTTAATACCATGTTTTTGTGAATACCCATTAGCCATCAGTCTTGTTTTGATACTTATCCAAGTTCATTTAGTTTTGTATATCCATTTGACTCCAAAATTGTTTGCAATTTTGGTATTATCCTTCTCTATAGTTATGATCTCATCCTCCCTGGCTTGCCTCTATTTAGCACTTTATTTTAATGCATCTTTAAAACATATTGGATCTGCAGGATCTACCTAAGCCATTTTCATAATATCTTCATCTTCTTTTGTCAATCCTTCTCCTAACATAACCTTCCATTTATCCTGGAGCGCCTCTCACTCTACCTTCTTCATTTAGGACATTCTAAGTTGTTGATAGCAGTTAGTTATAAGGAATATTTTTAGAATTTTGTTAAATGATTCCGTTTTAATTTAATATTTTATTTAACAGAATTTGTTTTAATTTAAGATTTTTTCAGTTATTTCGCATTTGATTAGTTTTGTTTTGCAAAGAGCGGATTTTGTGGAGAACTAGTTCAAAACTGACTGAAGAAAGAGAATGACGCAGAATTGAAGGAAAATAGGCTAAGTGACTTTTCGCTTGAGCTAGGAAGATAGCTTGGGCTAAAATCCACTTAAATTCTGTTACAAGGAAGCCCTAATGTTGAGCATAACTGTTGGGGAGCAAATCACAAAATAACAGCCCAAAGTAACTGATTGCTAGGGCGAATGTTATTAAAAGGACCACCAGGCTAAGGAAGGAGGCATCCATCACTTACGATCCATCTTTGGAAGCACTTTTGCGATCAAGATCTTTTTTTTTTTCATCTTGTTTTGTGATTTCATGGTTACCATGTGTAGCTAAGTTCTTTCTTCTTGGGATTGAATGTAAATTCTCTACTTTAATTGTACTCTTGATTAATATTTGATATTGCTTTATTCAATTCATCTTTGTTTAACGTTTTATATTAAATTGTCATACTTTAGATTTCTTATTGTGACTGAAAAGCATTTTTTGGAATTAGAACCAAACGTTAATGCATTATGTTTATAAGTTCAGAAATGAATTATAGAGTAATGATTGCATATAGCAACTTATCTTAAAGCTGATTAAATCATCCTAATAACTAGACATAGAAGTTAGGAACTTTGGTTTATGAAATTCAATACTAGAGAAATCAGGTTGAGTGGCTTTTATTTGCGCAGATTGATAATTGGAAAAGACAATATTAAATTAAATTAAGGGTACATGCAAAGGAGAATATTATTATTCAATCCCAAGGTTTTAAATATCTTTGTTAAATTTAAATCACATTTTAGTTGTTATTTAATTTTATTTGTTCACGACACAAACATCAAACTGAATTTTCAAATTTTATTCACCAAGCCATGATACATATTTAATCTCCAATTATATATTCTGTTCCCTGAGGATACGATTCTGGACTTATTGTCTATATTACTTGCACACTCAGTATACTTGTTGAGGAAGAGTTAACAGTTGTATCAAGTTGATCTCCAATATGATCGATTTCACCTATGTATTTCTCCTCAATTGTGTTTGCATCATTGTAATCCTATTCATAATTTTTTTTATTCCCTCTTTCTGAATCCACTTGCAAGTCCTCTTTGTAGTTTACATTCAAATTCCACTATTTTTATTCTTCAAAGATAACACCTCGGCGTAGAACATTTTCTTGACATAAGATCATAGAGCTTGTACTGCTTGGATTCACCACTAACACCAAGGAGAACACATCTAACTCTCTTATCTTCTTATTTTGTTCTTTTAGCGTCTAGAATATGTGCATGTACCACACATTCCAAATACTCTAAATTTCTCCACTGAATGTTTCTCACCAATCCAAAACTCCTCTAATGTCATCCCTTTAACAATCAATGTGGGAGATCAATTTAAAACATATATTGTCCACTTCAGGCTAGAAAGTTTTTGGAATTCCTTTTGTAAACAACACTGATCTGACTAGGTTCATTACATTTTTTGTTATTGTGCTTAACCATTCCATTTTGTTGTGAAGTATAAGTTGTAGTCAACTATTTTTTTATCCCATTCAACTTGTAAAAATTATTGAATTTTGTTGAACTGAATTCTTCACCCATATCTGTGTGTAGACATTTAACAACCAACCTACTTTCTTTCTTGATATAGCATTTTGAAACACTTGAAATGATGGAAGGATTCTAAATTTTCCAATAAGAAATATAATAATGCTTTTCTAGAATAATCATCTATAAAGCATAAAAGGTACTTTTTTGGTTATTACATGCTGGTGTAATGAGATCACAAATGTTTGTATGAATGAATTGTAATTTTTAGCTTGCTCCATTGCCTTTGTTTAGAAATTGGCTCGTAATGTTTCTTTCCTTGAACACAATCAGTACACATAATTATGAAGGCAAGCAATAAAGATAAGCCATGAACCATCTTATTGTTATAAAGTAATTATAAACCTTTGTGATTGAGATGAGTGTATCTGCAATGCCACAAATTATAGTGTTTAAACTTTTTTTTTTCTAGAATCCTCACAAGCAATATAGACATCTTATTTAGTTTATAAGACTAATCCTTTTTGAAGATGATATATATTGCACATTCCTGAGTTAAACATGATGATTATCCCTTTCTCTTGTTGTTGGCCAATACTCAAGATATTATTCTTAAACTCAAGTACATAAAAGACATCTTGTATCACGTGAATGGCAACATTGATATTTAGTTTCACATTTCCCTTGCCAAACACGCTCATCTTCGTGTTGTATCCAAGCTTTACTACATGTTTAAATAACTCATCCATCTCATTGAATTTTGATTTATCCCCACACATGTGATTTGAGCATCCTGAATCAAGAAACCACACATCTTCCTTCCTTATATGATGTTGAGGAAGCTAAACGTGAGACATGGGCAGTATTTATTCTTCTTCATCAAATCCTGCATAATTGATATCCTTGTCCAATGAAGGATATTCATATTGGTAGTGCCCTAGTTTGTGGCATTTGAAACATTTAATCGTGGCTCGATTGAAACCTTGCCTTCCTCTCCCACTCCCATGTTCTCTTTCTATACCTCTTCCGCTTGTGCAAAAAAAATTATCTAAACTAACCTTCAATGCTTGTTCTTCTTCATTTAGTCTGGTAAACTTTTACTTAGGGATAATTAGAAAACTATAGTTCATCAGATCATTTTCCTCAAATTCTTTAATCAACATAATTGAATTTCTCAATTAAAGTTCTAAGGATTTTTTTTTACTACAGTAACATCCTTCCTATCTTCACCATTGCTCTTCATTCTGGTCGTTATACGCATAACTTGAGCTAAATATTTGATTATAATTTTACCCACTTTCATTTCTTTCAAAATCTCTTCGAAGTGCTTGGAGAACTAAACGCTTTACTCTAACATTTACAATACACTTTTTCCTCATTGAATCCCACATTTACTTCAATGTGTGTTTTTCCAAAATTTGTTTAAGAATTATTCTGTTAATGACAGATAATTCTTAACCTTGAGGTATTTATCATTGAATCCTCAAACCCTTTTTGTTTCACTGTAGTTAACTCCAACACTTTTGTAGTTTTTATATAACTAGACCTCACCAAATTTTAATAGCCTTTTGATTTCAAAAGATTTTTCATAAGCACCAATAATCATAGTGACCGTTAAAATTAGTATGACAGTGATTCACTCAAAGTCTAATACTTTTATATTAGGCCCTAAGATAGAATTCTGATACGAATTTGTAGATATATTAAAGTATATCTAAAAGCAAATTGATGAATGAATACTTTATTGAATATGAATCAAGCCTTTAATAATCATTTTGCAATAGCAAAAATAGAAAAATAATTGACTCATAACAAATTAAACAAAACCTAGATATAATACGTAACAAACTAAACAACTTATAACAAACTTCAACATTCTTTTGTCATATTCTCCATTACCAAATCTATGTAAATTGCGTCTACTTTTTCTCTGACCCTTCCTTCATCAATAGTTTTTTTTTTCACCAACAATTTTTTCTTATTTTATGTTTTGATTGTTCTATTCTAAAGACCTCTCTAACATTGGTGTAGCATTGGCTCCACCTAACTTAATCTCATCAATCATAATTTCTGATAATTCCATAGTTTCTTTCACCATAACTCCAATTTATCGTGTATCAAACTTTTAAAATTTAATACTAGTATGCCTCTACATCTAACTTAGATGATCTTATTAAGTTAGATAATCTTATTTCGAGAAAACATTTGATTCATTTACGAAATAACTAACTCTAACATTGTAAAATGTCATAAAACATAATTCTTTACTATACTTATTTTAAGTTTAAATTATAAATTTATATATATTATGTTGAAGGCAGATTAGTACATAAACACGTGTTAATCTTATTCATAACATGCAATGTGTGGACATTTAAATGGTCCAGGTACACTTTATAGTCACTATCCATGATTAAGTGCAATAAAAGGCAAAGGCAAAGACTTTCGGTAGCTGGCACCTAAAATTTTCAAAAATATCAATTTAAACACTTTGAAAAATGGAGTTTATGTTTTTTCAAGTTTTATTTAAGGTTTTTTAGAAAAATCAAGAAATATACAACACCTACTTTATTATAACCAAGTATGTATGTTTCCTCCTCCCTTAAAATAACACTCTCTGTTAGGGTTGCTCTGATAAGTTGATTACGTTTGACTTTCACAAGCAACTCGTCATAAACACAAACACTAATATCAGTTAGTCAAATGTTTAACTTAAAATAATACACATTAACATGATTGAATAGCACAGAGAAAAATCTTAGTAAAAAACAAAGTCCAACTTTAACAGGTGCCCATGTTTTACTTGGAAGCTAAGGAGTCCCACCAATAACCAAAGAAAGCCATTTAGCCAAGGCAAACAAACGTGGAAGCTCACACAAAAGTTAAGAGAGCCATATGTCTACCTTCACGTTTCAGTCTCTTCTACTGTTGCCACGTGTCCACGTTTTCACTGGGTCCCACCTCCTTAATCCCTATAAATATCTTCCTCGCACCACATTCTACCCTTACCTTCACTTAACAAATTTTCAATCTACAAAAACCTTTTCAGCTTCTTCACTATGCCAACCTTCTCAGCCTTTTTCCTCTTCATCACTCTCTTCTTTGCTGCCGTCAATGCTCAGGACTTTGGCCTCTCGCCGGCGCCAACTCCCGACGCTGGAGCGGCGGGATCTGTTTCTAGCTCAGCGGCGGTTATCGGAACTTTGCTTGTGCTTTCAGTGATGATGATTTTGAAGCATTGAATCTGTGAATTTTGTTCGTTTTGTGTAGAAGATTTATGGGAGAGACGATTATAGAGTTATGTAGTGTTTAATATTATTATTGCTATTGTTATTATCATTATTATGATTATTTTGTCTTTAGGAATTAGGAGAATAAGAAGGATTTGATCCTTTGTATGGACTTGTATTCTTTTTGCATAATAAAATACTGATTGACGGTTATATATACATACAGGAGATTAAATGGAACTTATACTGATAAAGATTTCTTTATATTATATTGAAAGTAATGAAGGAGTGAAATTAACTTTTAATTTGAACTTTAAGTATAAATTTGAAATTTAATTGAAGCTAAACTATGTGTACGGCATCCGAAGGTAATTCCTTTTATCTTATTTTATTATATTAGTTTATAAATTTAATAAATTCATTTAAATATAATATTTATATTATTATTTTGTATATTTAAAGTGTAATTTACAATTTGAATTAAAATTTATATAAATATATTTGTATTTTTATTTTGTATTTAATGTATGTAATTTATAATTTGAATGGGTAATACAAATTGTAAATTTTGTGAAATAAAAAAATTATAATTATATTACGGAATAATTAAAACGTGTGTATGAATGATAACTTGTATGTATTTTTTCTACTTTATAATGTTTAGTGAATGAATTATTTTTATTTTTTTGACTATTCTCTATGAAAAGTAAAGGTACCACCCAAATATGAGAAGTATATATAAAATGGAAAATTTTTATTTGTAAAGATTACACATAAAATGGATATCTCATATTTTCATTATTTAATTTTTTTAATTATAAATTAGGTGTTTTTTATTTATTAAAAATAATTATTTAAATATTAATTTTAATTATCAAATAAAATAATTATTAATTATGATCAAAAAAATCATCAAATTAAATTTAATTGCTAAATAATTATAAAATAAAAATAATGATTGAATTTAGTAATAATTAAGTCAAAATAATTTATATCTAATATTAGTTATTAAAATTTTAACTACTTATATTATTAGATTTTAAATTAATTTTTTTTAAATTAGAGATTAATTTAGAATCTAATAGTATAAGTGACTTGGTATAGATACTAATTATCTTGACTTAATTGGTCACTAAATTTAATTATTATTTTTTATTTTGTAATTATTTAATAACTAAAATTTAATTTAGTGATTATTTTAGTCACAATTAACAATAATTTTATTTGGTAACTAAAATTAATGTTTAAATAATTTTTTCTTATAGTGATAATTTTAATATCTAAATTAGGTTTATATATATTTTTTATATTATAAATTTTAACCACACAGTCAACTTCACACCAAATTATGATATTGATTTATTTAATATTTATATCTTTTAGATGTAAGTTATTGTTATATGTTGTGAATATGATATTTTATTCAAATTTGAAATTTAAATTAGAAGGGTACATTTTAATTTATAAAAATTCTACTACTTTTATCAAATTGAATTTTACTAATCATTAATATTACATGTAAATTAAAATGAAATCTTGTGTCTCTTTTAAAATATTAAGTTATATTATACTTATTCTAAATTGTATGAAATATATATATAATTTTTTAAAAACTCAATATTTTTTTTATATTTTCTGTATACATAATAAAGTGCAAGTATATATGATAAACAACACAATCAAGTATGTTTGGTAAATATTGAAATAAACATATAAATAATATTTTTAAGGCTTATTTTTTCTATTTGAAGATTCTAATAATTTTTAGCCGCAACTGTATAGATTAATATAAAAAATAAAATATAAAATATAAAATCATGTTAATTTTAAGAGTTGAGTTTAAGGTGGAATGAATTTAATTATTATTAACTTTTACAAAATTTAAAATGAAATTCTTATTAAACCTATCGGGATTTAGATGCTTTTAATTTTATGTATAAAAATAAAATAAAAAAAATCAAATAATGAAGTAGAGAGACACACTTAGAAAGAAAATGTATACAAAAAATTTTGTATATTAGTTTATTTTAATTTAAAAGTTATATTCAATTGTTGAATCGTATTAATTAAGTTTACATTAAAATTTTAAAGTTTATCCACGCATGTAACTAAGACAATAAAAAGTAAATAATCAAAAAGTCAAATCTTAAATCCAAACACAATTTAAAGAATAATTGGAATAATATTACCTAAACTTTATATATTTTTAATCATAATATCAATTACAAAATTTAGATAAAAAAAGTTTTAAGTATAATTTTCGATTCAATTTGGATTCTCTCTCAATTATAGAAATGATTTTAATGATTTTAGAAGGATGGATCTTGATTTTATGTTAAATGGTTTCAAAATGAGATATTTACATTTCTCTAATTTATTTGTTTTAATAGATTAAAATTACATTTTAACCTATTAATTTCACTCACTAATGACAATAATAGAGGACTTCAAAGCTTTTACTAAACTTAAATTATTTTAATCTATTAAAATTTTGTTTTAATATATTAAAATAAGATTAAAATTATTTATAGTTTTAAATAATTTTAATCAATTAAAACAATTATCTAGTTTATTAAGATGTTTTCTATAATCATTTTATACCAGTCAAGAATATTTTAGCAAATTAGAAACATCTTTTAATCAATTGAAAAGCTATCTATCATAAAAAAAGTTCTAATATATTTGGAAAAGCTTTAGAATCAAATCATGAAAGAATAGAGTTACAATAATGTATCTGTGTGGACATATTTGTGGATCTCTTATAGAGGAAGTTGTTAGTTATCTTTAATCAACAACCACTAGGTGTTGGATTAAAGATTCAAGGTTAATATTGAAATACTTATTTATAATTGAATATATTTTTGGTTACTTGGTCTTTGTAGACTCTCTCTTCATTCATCAAAATCAATCAACCGCAGATCATGCACATGTATCATAATACACCCTTAATTATAGTTTATGTTATCCCTTAATTATTTGTCATCTTAAACATATCTCTATATCTTTCCATTACAAATCATTGTGCAATTTATATATATATATATATATATATATATATATATATATATATATATATATATATATATATATATATATATACTCATAGATATCTATACGAGATATGTGCTAAATATATAAAAATTATATTTCTCTTTATGGTTTCAAAGCTACAAGCTTAACTAGCAATTTTCGATCCTATCAATGGTCATCTCTACTCCTTCTACTTACTCTGTTGTGGAACTTGTCACAGTAACTCAACTACCCATTAAACTATCTTCTTCAAATTACCACACCTGGTACTAGCAAGTTACTCTATTGTTGACTGCCTATAATGTACTCGACTATGTTTCTGGCACCCTTCCATGTCCTCCAACAACAATTGGAATGGTGACGTAGTTATTGAAAATCCTTTTTTTCTTGCCTGGAAGCGTCAGGATAATTATGTGCTTCTGACTCTGTTTGGTACTTGTAGTCCTGAGGCGCAGATTGTGATGTCCTCTGCTACCTCCTCCGCTGGTGCAATGTCGAGAGTGACCAAGGTTTATAGTAATCGGTCTCGCACTCAGATCATGTCTCTTAAAGAGCATCTTTCCTCCATCACCAAAGGTGACTCTAATGTTTATGACTATTTGCACTCTATTCACTCCGTAACTGACGAACTTGTACTTATTGGTCATTTTGTTGATGATCTTGATCTTGTCATTATGGCCCTAAAAGGTCTTGGCTATGCTTATCATGAGTTTTGTGCAGTAATCAGCACCTGTGACACTCCGTTGTTGTTTGATGAACTTTTTGACAAACTTGTTGACTATGGAATTTTCCTTCAACGGGAGGAGCCGTCATTCCCTTTTACTGCCAATCATGTTTCTCATCTTTCTCTCTTGGCCGTTACAAACGTTCAATGTCATCCCCTAGTGAAGCATCTCCTGCTCGGGACAGCCCTTCTAGTTCTCATCCACGTAATTCTTCCTCTGGATCTTCCCTTATTCATCAATATTGTGATCGTCGTGGTCACACTGCTAAGACTTGCTACAAATTACATGGTTATCCTTCAAATCATTCTCGTCATCAAGCAAATACGGTTAATAAGAATTCTAGCTCCAAACCATATTGACTTTTGGATTCTGATACATCTCGTCATGTCACCGAAGATCTTGCTAAATTCACTTTAGCCCAATTATACTGGTAATGATAAACTTGTGGTTGTGAATGGTAAGGGACTCACCATCAGTCATAGTGGTTCAACTTCTCTTCCCACTTCCTCCTTCCCGCTTCACTTAAATATTGTTCTTTATGTTCCTGAAATATTTTAAAATCTTCTTTCTATTTCCCAATTATGTCAAAGCAAATTTGTATCCATTCATGGGATTTTCAGGTCAAGGATTTGAGCACGGGGGCGATCCTACTACGCGAAAAGAATGAAAACAATGGGTACAAGATTTCTTGCCTACCTCGTTATCCTTAATCCCATCATATTTACTGTCCCACCTCCCTCTCCACCTGGCACAATCACTTAGGACATCCCGCTTCTCGCATCCTTCATCATACACTTAATGCTAATGTCATTCCATTTTATTCATCACCTATTCAGTGTTCAGATTGTTTAGCAAATAAAAGTCAAAAATTGCCCTTTTCTAGGTCTACTTTGTCTAGTAGTCAAGCCTTAGAATTTATTTATAAATGTATGGGATCTTGCACCTTCTTCAATAAATGGTCATTTTTATTATATCATTTTTATTGATCACTTTTCAAAATATGTGTGGCTTTATCCGATTAAACATAAATCTGATGTTTCTCACATTTTTTCAATTTTCAAATCTCTTGTTGAAAATCAATTAAATACAAAATTAAAACTTTTTACTCGGAAAATGGTGGTGAATATATTAAATTGAGGTCTTTCTTTCAAACTCATGGAATAACACACTTAATAACTCCCCCCTTATACCCTAAAACACAATTGACTTTCTGAAAGAAAACACTGTCATTTGGTTAACTACTCATTGTCTTCTCCACCATACTTCTTTACCCATCTCATTTTGGTCTTATGCTCTTAAAACTGCAGCCTATCTTATAAATCGCATGCCCATACCTGGTTTAAACATGAAGTCACCTCTCCAGTCTTTATTTCACTCTTCACCAAATTACTCTAAGTTACGTACCTTCGGATGTCTCTGTTTCCCTTGGTTGGCCCCGTACGTCTATAACAAACTTCTCCCAAAATCTAAACCATGTATCTTTTTAGGTTACAGTTCATCTCAAAGTGCCTATTTGTGTTACAATTTTAAAAATGAAAAACTATATACCTTCAGACACGTGCACTTTGTAGAAAATGTTTTTCCGTATTCTTCTACACTTACAACCACATCTTCTCTCTCACCAACATCCATCCCTACATGCATACAACCATCTGGCCCCACACCCTCAAACCACATACAAATCATTCCAACACCCATATCTCAAAATTCAAATTCCATCTCTACTGTCTCCTCTTTACCTACCACATCTCCAAACTTATCTTCACCTATATCCATGCCAACATCACTGCCTACCTCATCCCCTCCTCATGTATTACCAAATTCCACTAAATCTTCTCCTCCATCCATCATGATATCTTGTACACTTTGAGTTCATCTCCTTCCATGCATGTAAACTCATCCTCATGCTCGCCTGGTCCAAAACAACCGTCCCACCCAATGGTCATAAGATCTAAAAATGGCATCTTTAAACCCAAACAACTTCACCTAACCACCAAATTTCCTCTATCCAACCAAATTAAACCTTCTTGTCTTTCCCAGGATTTGAAAGATTCTGAGTGGAAGCAAGAATGTCAGAAGAATTCAATGCATTACTTGCCAATGGTATGTGGTCCCTTATCCCTAAGCAACCACAGTTCAACATTATTGGTAGTAAGTGAGTTTTTTGTCTAAAGTGGGATCCCGATGGCTCTATAACTCGATATAAAGCTCATCTTGTTGCCAAAGGGTTTCATCAACGTCCTAGTATTGATTATACTGAAACCTATAGTCCAGTCATTAAGCCTCAAACTATCAAGTTGGTTCTCTGCATTGCTCTCTCTAATGGTTGGCCTTTATGTCAAATGGATGTTAATAATGCATTTCTTCATGGTAGTATCTCGGAGGATATTTATATGTCTCAACCACCAGACTTTGTCAATTCTCACTTTCCAGATTATGTATGCAAGCTTCACAAAGCGTTGTAGGGTCTCAAACAAGCACCTCGTGCTTGGTATAATGCTCTAAAGGATTTTCTTATTACATATGGATTTCTTAATTCTCGATTTGACACTTTTTTATTTATATACAATTGGGATGGTGTTGTTGCATATTTTCTTATTTATGTAGTTGATCTACAACTCACAAGCAATAACGACTCATTTCTGAATACATTCAAGACTGCTCTTTCATTGAAGTTCTCTTTAAAGGATCTTGGGTCTCCTCATCATTTCCTTGGTATGGAAATTCTCCCTACATCTCACGGTTTGTTTCTTTGACAACAACACTACGTACGTGAATTATTGATTTCTACCAACATGCAAGATGCAAAGCCTGTCTCCACCCCTTTTTCTACTTCATGTGATTTGACTCTAACGTCTGAGCTCTCTCATGTGATATTCGGGAGTTTCGCCGTATTATTGGTTTCCTACAATATTTGTATCTCACTCGCCCAGATGTTTCTTTCTCACTGAATAAACTATCACAATACATGCAAGCTCCCATTGAAATTCTCATGAAAGCTGCCAAGCGTCTACTTTGCTATCTCAAGGGGACACGTGACCATGGTCTTCACCTCTCTCGCACCACAAATCTCTCTCTCACAGCATTTTGTGATTCTGATTGGGCTAGAGATACTCATGATCGCAAGTCTACTGCTGCCTATCTTATTTATATGGGGCTCAATGCCATCTCTTGGTCCTCTAAGAAGCAACCCATTGTTGCTAAATCTTTAAAGGAGACTGAATATTGAACTATAGTGACCACCACCATTGAACTGTGTGGTTACCTGAACTATTAATGGAACTTGGTCATCCAATCATCAAGGTGCCACAATTGTTCTCTGATAATATTGGAGCTACCTACTTTTGCGCCAATCCTGTGTTCCATACTTATATGAAACATCTTGCTATTGACTATCATTTCGTGACTTGGTTGCTTCTAAGAAACTTCAAGTGTCACATGTGTCAACAAGTCATCTACTAGCTGATCTACTTATCAAGCCTCTGTCTCACTCTGGCCATACTTTTCTTCTAGACAAGATTGACGTTCAGCCTCCCTCCTCCATCTTACAGGGACGTGTAGACTCTCCCTCCATTCATCAAAATCATTCAACCGCAGATCATGCGCATGCATCATAACACATCCTTAATTATAACTTATGTTATTCCTTAATTAGTTGTCATCCTGTATATATCTCTTTGTATCTTTCCATTACAATTATTCAGGAACAAATTATTGTGTAATATATATATATATATATATATATATATATATATATATATATATATATTTGTACATATTTGTACGAGATATGTACTCAATATATAAAAATTATATTTCTCTATAGTCTTATGATTGAAGAAGGCTTGTAAAGTTTATAAACACTGAGTACACACTCAATATTCAAATTTTTTTGTATATTTTTTATTTAAATTTATTACTAAAATGAGTGTCAAAAAGTCTTTTTCATATGAAACTCTCTTGAGTTTATAATAACAATTCAAAATTTATCCACAAAGCATCAAGAAAACTTTGAATAGGAAGTTTTTCCCCTTTCATACCGTGAAAGGTCAATGTTTTACTTTTTTTTAGTAAAAACATTTAATAGTCATTATGGGATCTAGGTAAAAGTTTTGTTCTCTCATTAAATTTTATTTCTAAATATGGATTCTTCTAAATAAGATTCTAATGAAGTACATTCATATAAAAGAAAAGAAAATAAAAAAGTTAGTTAGCTTTTAAAATTTTCAAATAATACACAAGAAACATTCAAAATTAGTTGAATATGGAACTTTGAACTAAAATTGTGCTCATACAAGATTGGGTAAAAGTTTTCTATCCAAGTTGAAACAAATTTCAACTTAACATTAAACCGGATGAACGAAAATAACTCGCTACAATATCGAATAAAAGCTTTCAATAAAAGTTAAAACAAAGTTTTCAATTTAACATTAAACCAGTCAAATGAAAATAAAAACTTTTGATTGAAGTTAAAACAAGAGTGATTTAATATTAAACTAATCAAAACGAAATCAACAACATTGGATAAAAAAATTTCTATCAAAAAACAAATTTTTTCAACCTAAAATCTAATACAAACAAAAAATTTCTATCTACCAAGTCCCTCAAATTTTCAAATTATATCAAGCTCTGGTATTTCAAAAGATAAAGAGTATATTTTTAATATATAAATATGAAGCTAGGAAATAAATAAAAAATATACTTTTAAGAAAATATATATAGAGTTATATTATAGTCATCAATTAATTTTCTGTTGTCAATGACATCTTTTACTAAGTTAAAAAGTCTCATATATTAGAACATTGCCTTCTTTAATCCCTCAACATAAACTTCAAGATCAATAGTGACCTCAACTTAATATTTTTGACATTTAAGTCAGTTTCACTCTTGTATAATTTTTCAATTTTTTTCTTAAAATTTAGTTAAATTATCTTTGGCCTTTGTCAACTTCCTTTTTAATTCTTAATTCTTAATCATCCAGAAGAGAGACTTCAAACAATCTTCAAAGTTAAAGTAGTTGATAAACTCTTGTGAGCTTGCACCATGGGAATGAAATGACTTGGCAAGAAGAGTTTGGAATAACAATTTTATTAAAAATAGACTTTAAGCCTAACTCAACCTTACAAAACTGGTTTGTAAGATGAGGTTTAGACCTATTTATAAATCATTGAAATGTTTTATCTCTAGTCGATGTGGGATACACACCTTCCTCACGTCGAGACTCTTCAACTCTAGCATGAAACTTATATGTAAGGTGATCTGATAGCGGCCCGATAAGGGATGGTCCGATAAGTCCAACAACCTTGTTAGGATATGTTTTTTATATTATATTAGAAATAAACTTTAAGTCTAACTCAATCTTACAAAATTGACTTGTAAGGTGATATTTCTATTTATTTATAAATTATTAAAAGACTTTATCTGTAATCGATATGAAATCTCTAATCAATTTTTTTAATAGTTTGAATAACTAAATAACTGGTAGACTTTCAATTGAGGAAGGCTTGAGGTCTCATATTTTTATTTTTTTTAATGGTTGTTGAAAATCGGGCAAATATCTTTTTGTAAAGTTGGTGCTTAGCCTTAGCATGAAGTTGCGTAGTTAAAACCCTTACCCATTATATCTCAACAAACAAGAATATAAAGTAAGGTCACACAATTATATAGGAATTTTTTTTTGAAAAAAAAAAACTCAAAAGAAATGAAAGTCTTACTTGGAAATAGAACTAGGGGATCTTCGATGTACTGTATGTTAAGAAAACTTTTGTTGTTTATCGGACAACAAATGTTTTTTTATTTATTCAACACTATTTAAATTTTTCAGGTTTCTACGAGCATAAGAGAGATTCAGAAGGGAGATTTCTGTAGAAAGAAAAACAACCTCTTTTTTGGAGTTTTGGAGACATTTCAACTTGGAAAAATTGCTTTTAAAATTTTTAAAGGATAAGGTGTAAATGATAAAGAAAGGATTATGCGGAGTATCATCAATGACACCTAATTGACTCTAAATTTATACTTTAATTGATGGTGTGTCATGATCACCCTTGACAAAACCTACCTAGATTTGATTCATATGCATACACCCTGAAAGAGTTAATCGACCAACAAGAAGAATCCCGAGTTAAAATATTGAACTTAATAAAAGAGATATATGAACAAAAACCTAATCAAACATGTTGGTAAGACTAAACTCACCGTAAATGTAAATTCAACATAGAATTCAAAAAAATATAAAAATAAGAAACTAAGTTTAAAACATATAAATAATAATTTTTTTTATAAAAACAATTAAACAATTTAATGTTATATATTAACACTATGAAAAATTTATGTTAAGCTCAGCTGATTACAAATTTTCTCTTAAAAAATATAAAAAATATTGTTTAAATATAAAAATAGATAAATAGTAATAAAGCATAGGACTAATTTATTAGATTATTATTGTATTTAAACGTGGGTTTTTTTTGGGTTGCATTTTTTTAAAAAGAAGAAGAAAAAATATAATTTGAATTTTGAATTTTTAAAAACCATTATAACAACAACAAATTTTATTCTCAATTAAATTACAAAACCAAAAGTGAATTATACTCAACTTTTTTTTAAATTTATTCAAACATAATTCTTTTATTTATAAGTAAAATTAAAATTAATCTCAATATTTGAAATTAATTATTTTAATAATTAATAATGCATGAGTGTGTTAATTATTATTTAAGCCTACTCAGCAACCAAAATTTCAAACTTTTCTTTGAATTTTAGTTGTCCAACACTCCTTTTATAGGCTTTGAAGCATCTCTTTGTGTTCTAACTTCCAATAACCAAAAATCAATGTTACTTTTGATAGAAAAACTAGTAAAACATTGTTATTCATAAACCTTTTTACATTTTTAATATATATATATATATATATATA
>Ga0209489_106316_pt1 | contig 19234 bp, 8 predicted proteins | sample SiratrowhiteBW_FD_187527 | JGI IMG/M metagenome (GOLD analysis project Ga0209489, IMG submission 187527) | Root nodule microbial communities of legume samples collected from California, USA - Siratro white BW (SPAdes) (version 2) | ecosystem: Host-associated > Plants > Roots > Nodule | place: USA...
TTTTTTTTTTTTTTTTTTTTTTTTTTTCTCATGCCAAGTGTTCTTTTTTTTTTCTAACGTATATAACAATCCATTAGATCTTCTATTTTATACTTTTCAAAAACAATTCCACATTTTAAAATATGAAAGCAAAACTTCTACGTTGAATCGAACACAATGTTTATACAGAAACTTTCTAATTTTTTTTAATAACAAAAACTAAAATTAATTAAAAAAATACTTTAAAGATATTCCAATCCTATTACAGAACATAAATACAATTAAGAGAAAAACAGACATTCTCGAAATTGTATATCATAATAAGAAAAGTGATTAATGAAGATATGGGAAAACGTTCAAAAAGAAGTATAAATAAGTAGTTGAAAGAAAACAACTAGAAAAGATAATACTCGTAAGAAAATATTATAAAATAAAATGTAAAAGAAGTTTTGAATCAAATTAATTAAATTTATATTTTATTTATTACTAACTTTATAGTCATCATTTATTAAAAATTTATAGAAAAAATATTAACTGTAATTCAACATGGTCTACATATAATTAGAGAATCCGCGTTATAAAATTAAATTATAATATACAAGTGGAGGTAGTTATTTAATTATAAATTGATTTGGAGATGATAATTAAGTTTAGATTTACTTTTTAATAAAGGCATCTTTGGAATGAGTTGAGTTTATTTAATATTATTAATAATTAATCACTTTTCAAGATTGTCATTTGCATTTTCCGCATTAACAAAACTAAATTAAGAATACTCTAAATCTAAAGTAATCGAATACTCTAATGAAATTCTACTACCTAAACAAAACAAACTATAAATAACATAAAGCCATATACTTAGCCAGCCACATCCAAGAATAAAAGAACGTGAAGAATGAATGATAAACATGTATAGACACAACTTGTTAACTCTCCAAAAACATAATTCTAATGATAATCGAAAAACACAGGTGGATGGAATTGGATCGAAGAAGACATTATCCAAACATCATTGAAGCACACTACACATGTTTAAAATGAGACGTGGAAGTTTGATAGAGCTGGACATGATGAAGAACGCAGATTGTGCGTTTATGGTTTGTTTTGCTGTCACCATAACTCATAATTTGATCACACAAGAAAAAAAAAAATAGTTCTTCTTTTGCCAGACATGTTTCTTTCCATGTTTGTACCTTCCTTCAGTGTGGCCATTGTCTCAAGAGATGAATGAGTTAAGGCAATGTGTTGGTGGCGGATCCCACCTCTCAAGCATGGGCTTCCATCACAACCGAACCAATCTATATATATGTGCCATGTTTGCTTTATGATACTATTTTTAACTCTTCTCATATAGGATTCTAAGCTAGGGTTCAATATATTTTTACACTACAATATATATATATATAAATTAAAGATTGAATCTTAATAGGACCAATTTGTTAATATAGTGAGCTTGTTCATCTTAATTAGGATCGGTTTAAGAGCAACATAACAATCTAGAAAATTTACTCGAAAATCAAGGAAATTTTTGTTTAAGGTAAATGGAAACAATTATTATGTTAAATCGATATTTAAAGAATAAAAAATCTTTATTTACTTGATATTTAAAAAATAAAAGTTATTTATTTAAGATTTGAGAAAAATAAAATTAGAAAGTCAGGTCAATTAAATAAAATTATTAATGGTGTGTAAGAGAAACTAAACTCCGCTCTAGTTAAAAAATCTAAATATCATGCAAAAAGTTTTAAGCAAATTTTATAAACTCTAATCCTGTATTGATTAATAGTATATAGGTTATCAATAGCCTATGAGCTCCTATTCTTGTTTTTTTTACTGATTCTAATTTATTAAGCTAATGAGTTAAATTCCTGCGATAGACTTTTAATTAATAGCGCTAAATAGCATATACACATCTACACTAATGAGCTTATGTGACATACCGTATATTTCATATTTATAGTTTAACTTTTTTTACTTAATAAAATTTATGTTTCAAAATTAGATTATAACTTGATTTATAATTTTATGTTACAAGACAATTGATTATACTTACAATAATAATAAGTAATTATAAATTCATATTTAAGTTAATGGTATTTTTTCCATTTTGGTGTACTTTTTATAATAATACCCAAAATGGGTAGAAAACTATTTATTTACTAAAATGGACAAATTCTCCCAGCCAGATAAGATTTTACATTAAGAAATCCTTCAATAGAGGCATGATTTCAGGCTGGTAAAAAACAAGTGACATGCTGTCCATTTTAATTAAAGACATTAATTAAAATCTAATTCCTTCTTAAATTCATTTCTCAACAACCATTTTTTATTTATTTGATACTATATTTATTATGTTTAACAATTAAAAAATAATTAAATAATAATAATAATTAACAAAATTGTAACAGAACAATTAAGAGAAATAAATTTATTTTAATTTAAAAAAATAATATAATGATAATAATAAGAAAAAGAATAATTTTAATTAAATTCATATAAATTTAATTTAAATAATAATAATAATAATAATAATTTAATGATTATTTTTGAAGAAATAATAATAATAATAATAGTAATAATATTCTAACAAATTTAATTAAAATAATAAAAATAATAATGATTATTATAATTATAATATAATAATTTTTATAAGTAAAGAAAATAAAATTTAATAATATAATATCAACTACTTATCAATTGATGGTGGTGGTTTATTATAATTTGATAAATAGTTCATACTATAATGTTTAGATTGTCTGTTCATGGTCTCTTCCATGATAGGTGAAACATTAATGATAAACATTATAGTATTAAATATTATTTAATTTATTTATAAAAGTTATTATATTATTATTATAATAATTATTATTGTTATTATTTTAATTAAATTTGTTAGAATATTATTACTATTATTATTTCTTCAAAAATAATCATTAAATTATTATTATTATTTAAATTAAATTCATATGAATTTAATTAAAATAATAATTCTTCTTATTATTATCATTATGGTATTTTGTTTTAAATTAAAATAAATTTGTTTGTCTTAATTATTTTGTTAACTATTATTATTTGATTATTTTTTATTGTTAAACGTAACAATATAGTGTCAAATAAATGAAAAATGGTTGGAAAGAGATGAGTTTAGAAAAAAAATGAGATATTTTAATTAATGTAGAGATGAGCTTAGGAAGAAATGAGATATTTTAATTAATGTCTTTAATTGAAATGGTCATGTCATTTGTATTTGACCAGTCATGTCTTCATTGAAGGATTTCTTAATGTAAAATTCTATCTGACTTACAGAATTTGACTATTTTAATAATTAATTTTTTCTGCCAATTTTTAGAATTATTATAAAAAAATACACTAAAATAGGAAAAAAGCCTAAGTTAATAGTAATTTTTTTATAACACAACTCTATTTAATTATTTTAAAATAAAAGGTAAAATTTCTTTTGTAAGTTAAATGTACCTTTTACAATATAAGTCTTTAATGATTGAGTCTAAAAAAAGAGAACAAAAATACAAACAAGAAAAATATGTTAAAAACAGAACCACAATGTGGAGTCCTTTTTCAATTTTTATTGTCAATAATGCATCCATCATTTTCATATTTGTTCTCACTTCATTTGGTTCACCACATGCACAATTTATGTTATACAAATTATCATCTCATGTTTGTTATAATTTTATTTTCTCTTTCTTGTTTCTTATCTTCTACTTAATTAAAATTATATAAAACTTTTAAATATGTATGCACGGCCACTCCGTATATTTGATAATTTTTAGCAGAAATAAATGTTACATTCTCATAATTAAGTGGGACGTATATGCATAAAATAATATAATGAAAAAATGGTTATCCTTGAAATTACCAGGTGAAACTACAAATATTTCTATCACGAAGTTAATTATTATCATCTTTACAATTTTTCAACCATAGCACATGTTAATCTTTTTTATAATATACTAGTACATTAAATTCTTTCTAAATGATGTAATTAAACTGTAAATTTTGTATATATATATATATATATATATATATATATATATATATATATATATATATATATATATATAGTTGTAAATATATATTTTATTAATGAGACTATTATCAAGTGAAAATGTGGACTTTAATTATTGTTTGGTAGTATAGACAAATTCTAATAAGATGTGTTATTGATAGAAACATCTTAAAATAAATGTATGAAGAAAATTTTAAAAGATTAGTATCAATTGTCTAACTTATGAAGTTCATTTATCATCTTTCTAAAAAATATATTCATTTGACAAAGAGTCGTGTGTACCTCATAGAATTATAAATAACATCTTCTTTAATTTTTGAATTATTATATATCTTCTTTATAACTAGAAAAAGAAAGAATCTCGTGACAGATACTGATATACTCTATTTAAATAAAATTATACTTTTTAATTATATTTAGACTATACCAAATTGTTATATAGTACACCTTCATTTGATCATTTGTAAAAGGATTTTTGACAGTCATGATAATTTGAATTCTAATGATGTTTTACAAAATAACCATGATAAACAAAAGAACTTTCATTTACTCTATCACCATGCAACAATAATCTTATTTTTTTTAACTCTCCTTGCCAACTTGGAAAACAATTTTTTTTCTACTTTGTTTGTGATAATATCTTTTACATATTTCTCGTCATTTTTCTTGTCATTTTTCTTTTAACCTTTTTTAAGGTTAATTTCTGATTTGGATAAAGAATCTATCTTTTTTTTTTCTTCTTTTAAATCATTCACTTCTTTTTAGTTGGATGACATCTCTCCACAAACTATATAAGTTTATGCTCTTCTTAGACTTGAGAAGGCTTCTCTACAGGTAATTGACCAATTTGCTAAGATATCAAAGTTTTAATCGACCTCAAAGATTAGGTAGGAGTTGGTTAAAGAACAATAAAGTAATATAGAAAAATATTTGCGTAAGGTACCTATAACTATCCAGTTATTTTGTTAACTTAGTATTTAAAAAATAAAAAAATATTCATTTAAGATTTGGAAATAACAAAATTAGCAAATCAAGATTTATAAAATACATTTTTAATCTTATGTAAAAGGAATTAAACTTTGAATATTCTAAGTAGAAAACTTCAACATTATATAAGATATTTTTGATTGAAAAAAAAAAAGAATTAGAAATATGTACGTCCAATAACATGAGGCATAGGTGATTATTACGCATATTAGATTATTCCATTATGATATTTAATTGAGTATGATCATGATTATTAATATTTTTTACTACTGTTGTAGCTTTAAACACCTTGTTGCACCAAGAAACTCAATTACACTTGTCTTTTTGATCTGACCCAATACCTTTCTTTTTTTATAAATTTAGAGATTTTTTTAATTATTTTGTCAACATTACACCGAAACCTTTTCGTAAATTACACTAACCCTCCTTAAGTGGTTGAAAAAACATCAATTGATGATTGTTGTAAACGTAAAAAAAAATAATGCATGCAACTAGGAAAAATATTAGCCAATATAATTTACTCAACAAAACATACTGTTTTCTTTTCATCGCTTAGTGACTGAAAATGTTTTGAAGTGTGTATATATGTTTATCATGAGTCATGATGACAAGAAATCTTGTTCTACAAAAGCAAATCATTTTCAACCCTGTTATCATTAAGCTCAATCTATTTCATTTGGGGGGATTTGAATGCGTTCTCCCTTATCTGATTACTATAAATCAATGGTGAAACAATCTTAAACAACGAAATACTATTTATGCATCAACCACTACATGCAAGGATGAATTAAAACCTCTAAAAAGAAGGTAAAATCCCGTTTCCAATCAGATTCTTGACAATCCCACATGCACTTCATATGATGGGTTCCTCCTCCATTTAAAGCTATATCTTGCTTTCACGTGCTGACGAGAAAATTTCCAAAATTGCATATTTAGAAATGTGAAATAAGCGTAACATAGTTTTATATTTGATTTGTCTAAGGTAGAGGGTGCATATAATGTGGTGGCTGATAATCAAATGGAGTTTGTGCTGGAATGTTGGATGTTCGAGGTTTGAGGTTGAAGCTTTGGTGTGTCTGAGACACATTAGAGAATAGATGGGTTACTTGCAAAATAAATTATGACATTGAAATTGGAAATAATATTGTTAAATGGACGATGTGTATTAAAATAAATTGTTAGTTCAAATGATATTAGATTAGTCTCTTACTTAAGGTTTAAGTTTTCTCAATGAAAAAAATGAAGAAATGTAGATAATTAATCATATTTTTGACAAATTTTTACAAAGTGAATGATGCTAAAAATCATAATAAAGTTTATAAAAGGTACTATCATATTTGAAGCTTGAGTGTGTAACTACAACACCTTCATTTAGGTGCATTGCACCCACCTAATACCTAAATTATTCAATTCTAATTATCGCAGAATGTAAAACAATTATAATAAAATATATTTAGATAATCTAATATGTAAAATTAAAAAAATTAATTTCATGTCATACTACATGATAAGGGTTAAATGTAGTTGAGAAAATAGATTACAATCAACAAAGATTCTCAATTATTTGAATATAACTAAAAATAGTGCTACAAAGAAAAAAAATAGAAAATACTGATAAAAATTTACTTATTAAAAAAACTAGGAAAATCTGAACATTTATATATAATGATGATTTGCTATAGTTGATAGTGTGTGAATTTAATGTACATTTTTACTCTATCTTTCCAATATGAAATGTTTTCTCCAAGGAATGTGGGAGTTTTGGAGAGTGAAGCTCCCTCCAAAATTAGTTGTGGTTTCTTGCTTGCCAAAGGGATCTTTTTCCTTTAACATTATTAGGCGCTCAACCCTTTTAGATGTTGAGCTTTGATACCAACATTAGAAAATAGGAAATAACATAAGAATGAGCGTTAAATTGTGTTTTGAAAATTTGTGCACCTTTTTGTTGATATTGTTTGTTCATATGCTATCAAAAGATATACGTATAAATAATAGATTTGAGAAGTCTTTGTATAAGTTAGTTTTGATTTTTCCTTCCTTTTCTTAGTTATTTGAACAACAGAATAACATGCAATTTAAAAGATTTGAAAAAGGAAAAAGGTATTCAACATTTTTATATTGGTTCGTCTGATCTCACCTGCTACATCCAATTCTTGGCCAACCAGTTAAGTTTTACTAATCAGTCTACCATTGTGAAGTACAAGTGAGTATTCTTTGATCAAGTCACTCCTGGCTAACACTAAGTATTCTTGACACTGGTCACTCTTGGCTTAACATTAAGTATTTTTGACACTAGTCACTCCTTGTTTAACACTAAATATTCTTGACACTAATCACTCTTGACTCAACACTGAGTGTTCTTAACACTGGCCACTCCTGGCTCAACACTGCATATTTTAAATGTTAGTCATTCATGGCTCAACATAGTTACAAAGTATGGGTGATCGACATATCACTAGTTTTTTCTAATTAGAGAGGTTATCATATTTCGACGTGTACAAGGTTTGAGTTCTCTCCACATGTAAGCAAGGATGAACAAGAACTGTGTTTGTAACATCCCAAAATTTGTAGTATTGTAATATATATATATATATATAATGTAATATATTTTTAGATACAAACTAATAATCTTTTAGGAGCATAGACTATCTGTTATACTTTCAAATCATCTAATACAATTTATAGTTGTATAAATTATCTTCAAACTATAACTCTCCTACATAAAAACTAGACAACTAAAGGCTAAAAGGGAAATAAACGTTGATTGTATTAATAAGGAGTTAGATGATACTAGGTTAGGCACTAGACTCTTTTGAGCCTGAAGCTATAAGGGATAGACCACCGTGCAATATGCTTAAAGTAGTTTAAACAATTAACCCGAGAGTATATTATCTACAATTTAGATGAAGATTCTTTAACCTAACCATGCAATAGTCGAATGAACTCTAGAAAGATCAATCTAGACAAGCCATTAGATGATACATAATACATCAATTCTCCTATTAGAGTATAAAGACATAATTGTCTAGAGTGAAGAGTTAGATCATGTGTATCATCTAAACCATACGAAAGATATCATCTATCACTCTTCGTTTAATGACTTTTTGGCACAACCATCTAACATGATATTCTGGAGTAATCACTAATGACTAGTCTATCATGTTGATTTCATTGAAATCATCTAATCTCTATGACTTTGTCTTGTATGAGATCACAAAATATTTAGTACGCTGTTTCTAAAGAATGAAGGTGCAATTGACTCCAGAAAGGGGGTTGAATGATGCCTGAACTCAAATCACGGAATATAAACAATTCAAAGGTAATATAAAATATAAAATAAACTAAGTCACCTGATAACCAGGGTTACGTCTGGTCCCCTTAAGCAAACTAGTTAAGAAATTTCACCAAACAAGTTTTAACACCTCTCGAGGAACAAGTATTATTAAACCTCTTCAGGTACAAGTTTTAATACCTCTCCAAGAACATGTATTATTACACCTTCAGGTACGAGTTTTAACACCTGTCCAAGAATAAGTATTATTACACCTCTCCAGGTACAAGTTTTCATGCCTCTCCAGGTAACGAGTATTCAAACCTTTCTAGATAATGATTATTCAAATCTCTCCATGCAAAACTCAGTCCTAACCTTCCTGAGATGAAGACCTCTCAAGAATGCGAAAAACTCTCTTAATAGAGAGAACAATTAGTGATCACAGGATATACTTCACAAAGTGAAGAATTTACAATGGTTAAGCACACAATCCTCTTTTCTAATATTCTCTCATTAGCAAATATGAACAATGAAACTCACTCAAAGTATTTCGCGTTTTCTATCTCATTTTCTCCTCGTTCATCGTTCTTCTTATATTCTATTTTTCCTTCATCTTCAATGGTCTTTATATAGTTTTTGGGATGATGATCGTTGAAGCTTCTATGACTGAAATGCTCTATACCGTTAAATATTTTCTTTTTTAATATATTAATGAATTTTTCAATTCATTTGAAAACTTTTCATTCGTGTAGCAATTTTGAATGTTGAGACTTGATGTATGAAAATCTTTAATTCATGAGTTTCGTCCTTCTCCTTGTCTTTTCTTCTCATATAAGGCAACTCTTGCTTTGATGTAATCTTTTTTTTTTCTATAGTTTGTCTTCATTTGTGAGTATTTTCATAGTTTTCGTTTCACTTTGTCTCAACAACTTTATAGACAATCGAATAAGGATTTTTTTTTTCTATATTGTATCATATGCCTCTTCTAGTACTTCTTGTAATGATTTAATCCATTCTGAAAAACATTTGAAAGTGATTGACTATTTATGATTTGCATTTAAGTAACTAAGTCAATCAATTGTTCACTTTAAATATTTCTGATATATAATCTCTTGAATTATAAAAAACTTTATATTTAAGATATTAGCAGGATTTCTTTTATTATTTCATCAATTTTATAATTTGTAACGCACTATCCAACACTACCATTATCTACATCTGAAATATAAAAATAAAAGGATATAGAAAAACTTGTTTGAAGGTTGAACGAACCTAATCTTGAATGGGTGACCTTTTTCCCCTTGTTTAAAAAGAGGAACAAATATGTAACATCTATAAATATGAATTGTTTATCGTATGAACCTAACAAAAATTATACAAATTAGATAATATTTCAAATTACTTCTTATACTCACATAAGATTTATATAAAAATAGTTATTTATAAAATAAGATCCAAAACATAAATTTATGATCTTTCATATGCTTCTGCACTTGTTTTTCTCGTATAATCCACAACATAACAAGAAAATGAAAGATAAATTAATAAAAAGAAAAGTTTTATAACATAAACACCCAAAAGTTGTAGACTTGAATATTATTTTATTATAAAATTATTATTATTATTATTATTAATATTAATAGAATTTATAACCATCATATTAAAACAGTTTTTCTATTAAATTACGATTATTATTATATTTATTATTATAATTACAATTATTATTATTATTATATAAAATTGTTGTTGTTATTATTATTATTAACATTATTATACTATTATTATAATAATATTATTGTTATTAATATTATTAATACATTTTTTTATTAATTCTTACCATTATTATTATTATTACTATTACTATTAATATTATTATTGCTATTATTATTACTACTACTATTATTATTATTATAATTATTATTAGTAGTATCATTAGAAATATTATTTTTATTTATAAATAATTTTTATATTATTATTATTATTATAAATATTATTATTAGTATTATTACTATCATTATTATTTTATTAATATTATTATATTATTATTATTTGTTATTATTAGTATTGTTTATTGACGGATTTAATGAAAGATAATTTGGTGACAAATTTTTCTATCAGTAAATTTGTCGATAAATTGATGATAAATTTTTTTGTCGATAATGACATTTTATCGAGGGATACAATTCTATCTGTAATTTAGATTTTTCTTGTAGTGTTTTCATTTCATTTTAATCATATTAACTATATATAGATCCATTTGCAATCTCAATACCTTGATTTTCTTTTTCAACCCCAGTACTCTGATTTCATTCCAATTATATGGATTTATCGTCTTTCCAAAGACTTATTAGGCATGTCCCTACTAGAGAGTAACATCTAATTCATCCATCAAGGATCATGGTAAGTTCAAAAAGTCAATATCGAGTGTCTACAGGGGTTTCGTGTGTATAAACTCTCCCATCAGCTTCTCACCACCTGATATCTTAGTCTATGTGACTCAACCATCAGTGAATCTAGAATATCTCTATTAAACGTAGATTTTTCATACTTAATCCACCATCATACTATAACTCATATTATCCTAAATGTTTGACATCAATTTCATACAATTTTCATTATTCACAAACAATACTTATCATTTAATTAACAACACTTAACTATCAAACCATCAAAATCTAATATTTCTGCATTTTCACACAATATATAATCAAACAATTTCATTAAAAGCATTCTTGTAACAGAGATTAAAACTTGGAACCATATCCCCTCCACATCCAAATCATCTAGTCTAAGATACTATTGAAAAGTTAAAGTTAATTTCCTTACCTCAAATGTTTATCTTTAAGGTATTTTTAAAGTGTTATATAAACACCTGGAAATTTAAAATAAGTTATTCAAACATAGTTAAATTTCAATATATAATAAATTAATATGACAGGAACACCTTTTTTTACCTGCTCCAACCAATATTGTTGAACAAATCTTACATAATAAAAAGAAACAAAATATCTTTAAAGTAAATATGAATTTTTTTTATCTAAAAATTTAATCGAATAGACATAATCCTTAACACTTCTTCTATTAGTCCAAAGTGTGATGAAATTATGAAATAAATAAGATATAGAAAAAGAAAAATTAGAGAAAAAGAAAAGACTTGAGATAGAAAGAGTTCCGTAAAACGAGGCTTTGCATGTTTAATATATGAATCCAATGCCGCATACTTCACGAATCCAATTAAGTTTTGAGAAGAATATCTTTGATCTTAAATACCTCGTAAGTTTTGAGAAGATGATCTTTTGATCTTAACATCGTAGCAAAAGAATCTCCCATAGTCGACACGACTATGCTTAGTTCATCAACAATCTAATCAAAACATGACATTAGGAATATATTTGCTCAAAAAAGAATAACATGAGTATCCCCAGAGGACCAACCTTCTAAAAGTGTGGCCCAGATATTCACCAAAGTGGGGTCATTAAATTCTTGCTACTATCTTAAACTAATGAAGCTGTTTTCTTGCTTCAATCTTAAACTAAAAACCCTTCCTCTGTTTAATGGAAATAAAAGAATTATATTTGAAAATATATAAAATTAATACCAATTGCTTATGAGGCAAAGAATGATAAGACAGTATTTTTGTTTTTTGTGTTCACATAAAATTGCACGGTAATATTGTGTTTAATTCTATCAAATATTCCCAATATTAATTAATAGTTATTAAATAACCGTTACGGTGATCAAATATAGAAAACAAGAGATGTTCATTAGTTTTAATTGTATTCACAAATAAATTTTCAAAAAAGTTTTTCTTCTATTTAAATTTATTCATCATTATGAATATTCTTCACATTTATTTAACTAAATGTGGTTGGGTAAAACGATGTATACATTTAATACGTATCATTTCAAGTTGGAACAGTTCGTGCGGAATTTGTTCGTAATAAATTACAGTATTAATACAATAACCTAAAATATGACTTCATAGATGTTACCTTTCTGAAAAATATATTTACTACTTTTTTTATGATCAATTTTACGAGTATCAAAAAAAGTTTAAAGTGAATGCTTGTTCTATTTTTAAGTTAAAATTTATAGGTTATAAAAAACTAAATTATTTTATTTTATTTAAAACTGCCTTTGTAAAATTTTAAACTATCTAGTTTTTTTCTATTTTTATTTTATTTTTTCCTATCTTTTTTCTAATTATTCTGGACATTTCTCTTCCTTTTCTGCTATTAATTTAGTGTTGTTGTTTAGTGTTTTCAATGATACTCACATTAACAATCATTATTGCATGTCATTTTTTTATCCTTTATCTCTTTTGCTTTCACGTGTTGTTGTCATTGTCTGTCTTTCTCTGTGACAACCATTATTGTATGGCATTTACTCAAGCGAACATTGCATAGTTTCGTCTTGTGTTCATGCTTCTACTCTTTCATTTGCTTGCTTCGTCTCTATCCCTCTAATCTAATTTTTCTTTTTCTATATCTTATGTATTTCATAATTTCATCACACTTTGGACTAATAGAAGAAGAGTTAAGGATTATGTCTGTTCAATTAAATTTTTAGATAAAGAAAATTCATATTTACTTTAAAGATAGTTTGTTTCTTTTTATTATGTAAGATTTGCTCAACAATCTTGGTTCACCTAGGTATATATTTTGTATTTTTTTGTTACACTAAAGTAGTTTGCATGTCATAAAATATATTAATGTGGATTCATTAATGGGTGCTACTATTGTATTAGTTTTAGTATTACTATTAACATCATTAATAATTGTTGAATAAATTGTGGATTTGGGAAGTATTTAGTAAAATAAACCTTGTTTACATGTTAGAATAATTTTATATATTAGTTAGGTAGTTACACTTTAGAGTAAAGAATGAAAGAATAGTATTAAGGTTAATTTCATTTGTTGATATTATTTAAAATGACATTGATTTTACTAAGTAATTTTTTTAACGTATTTATATTGGGTTTAGGGATGTCTGATCTTGATAAACGAATTATTTAATTTTTAGAAGTTAAAATTTTAAGTGTTAAGCAAATAAAATTTAATAATGATTGTATTGAATGAAATTTAATTTTTCTTTTAAGATTTAATATAAGATTTAAGTCTTATCTGTAATTCAAATTGTATGAAAACAAAAGGACAGAATAGTGATAATTATATATACATTTTTATATCGGTTCTAACTGCAGAAGGATTTAAGTAGATATTATTTTGTGTTTCCCTATGTAATTACAAAAAAATAAAAATAAAAAAAATCAACAAACAGGATACAAAATATATATTTGCTAACTAAATCAAGTAAATATTCACTCACGGTATTAAATACTAAAATTTAGCAAAAAAAATCTACTGAGAATAGTTCTTCAACATCTAAATCTAAATAAAGTCTAAATCAAAACTAAAGACAAATCATAACAGCTACTAATTAAACATAAACATTAAAGAACACATACCATCCTAAATTCAAACCATAATAATTACTAATTGTAATATGTAAAAAATATTTGGCCACTTATTAAAAATTTCTTCAATTATATTATTATACTTAATGAGTCGTCATCGGTAAAAAGATGCAACGTATGTAATATATATTAATTTTCTATTTAGTAATTATTATAGTAATGTATTTGAATTCACAAGTGTGCTATTTTAGAAAATTTTAAATATTTTATTATTTATTTCTAAGAACTATGTATACCCACATGAGTTATAATTTACCTTCAATGCATGATGTAGTTATCACACTAAAAGCTTCCTTGTTTTTTATTATCATAATATATAAAATTTAACTAATTCATTAAGAACTAATAAGTACAATTATAATAATTTGAATGAAGAACTTAAGATAAATTTAATATAGATCATGTGACAACAAAGTGGATTTATAGTATAGAACATTGAATACAATGATAATGCTGGTAAATAGAAAAGTAAAATATTCATTAATAATTAATAATATTTTGGATGAACTAAAAAATAAGATTACGTTGTAATTAAACATTGTCTGTATACTACAACTTTCTTTGTAATGAACAAGACAATACAATATATTGTCTATCAGACAAATAATTTTCAATTGCTAATGAAACTTAAATTAAAGATATTAATCAATAATGTTATATTAATTGTGTAACATATATAATATATAATGAGTGAGTTTTACTTATTCATTAGTAATGTAAAGATTTGTGTAAATATTCTTTCAAGATTTATGAATCCATTATTGAATGTATGTCTAACATTTTTTTTTTTCTCAGACTTTTTGTATAACTTAAGGCTAGGTGAAACTATACAAATCAACATTTCCCATATTTAGAATTAATTTATATATGTAGATTGTTAACATAAATATCAAATACAATGTTTACTTTTATCACATTTAAGTCCAATGAACATAGAGTTAGAGTGTACTTACATCATTCATATTTGTATAATTTCAATGTTTAACATTTGATTACAATAGATTATTTCGAAGACATCTTGCATGTTTATTTACAATGGCACATGATTATTTTCGAAGCCAAGACTCTTATATCCCAAGTTATAATAGAATATGTTTGAGAAAAGTCATGTGAAACCCTAACCAACTCCTTAAATGGATTATTATTTTCTACGACTCAAGGCTAACATCAGAAGTAACTGTTTTCTTTTACCTCTTAGAACCTTGCATAACATAGTGAAAATCAAAATTGATATTATGAAACAATCTAAATAAGACAAAAGTAAACATAAAAAAATAGTAACATATACCTGCTCCTTCTTTAAAATAGTCTTAATTAAGTGTGTAGTCCATACTATGAATGTTTCAAGTGTCTTTTCCCACTAATTGAACCTCCATTGTGGGTAAGGGACTCGAGTAATGATATCTCTAGTTTCTTCACTCTCGTCAAATAAGTATTCATGGTTATTGTGTATATGGTTAGCCCTGTTAATCATACTCTAGATAAGGAGGAACTTCTCAAATAAGCATCCAACACCAATATGAGATATCAATGTATGTTTCTTCATCTTTTAAGTCCTCAACAACAACACAACTAATTTTTTTTTTCTAAGAAGGCCAGATGTTGGAGCTACATTTGTCTTAACTGGAGTATGCTACTAAGTGATACCCATGATTTACAACCATTGGTCGAACTCATGTAGGGTTAATAAGTCATCTATGAGTTTTTCTCAAAAAGCATCTTGTAAAAAATATTGTTCCATATATTGAAAATATATTTAGTATAACTCAAAATAAAATGATTATAAACTTGTCATTTGGTCAATAATCTCCTGTGATTTCCACTTTTTGTGTCGAGTAGGAGGGAATGGAGGAGCAATAACTTCTTCGTCAGAAGACGATTAATTTTTTCTTTTTGCCCTCTCTAACCAAGTTGTACATTCCTCGAGAAAATATGTTGTAAGTAGTGTTATTATGTTGGAATTCTTGAGAATTTTTCCTTTTTCCCTATAAATAAATAATACATACATACAATTAAGTATTTTGTTTTGTTTGATGTATCAAAAAACTCTCATGAATAACATAAACAAACCTACCATTAATTATCATGAATTGAACAAATAACTATCATATCTCTTTGCATATACCATATTTCTCACACGGAGACTTATATAGGTATTTTCCATAGATATAATAGCTAGTCAATTTTGTCATAAATTGTCTCTACTATGTAGTTATAAAGGACATTATCATGTTCCATATAAATTGAAACTCTCCAACTTAATGTTTGTCTATAAAACAAATTTGATAAATTACAAATAATTAACATTCAACGTTGAACAAAATAAAGCTAAATAAATTAAATAAATAAATACCAAAATATTCTGTCAAATTAAATTTTGATCTTATTATATAACTTGATCCTAGTTTGGGTATCAAACTATAAATCTTTTATTAAGTTATGGCATCAAAAGAAAAGACAAATTGAGCATAATTAGGATTTGAAATCCTACACATTTGAGAGACTATGTTAATTAGAACTTTGGAATTAGCCATCCGCTTAATAACTAGAAATGTTGTAGTTTCTCTAGTCTTCTTCATAGATTCAATCATGTGACTTGTACAAAAATAATTAACTTTTGAGTGATGGTAAAATTAAACATAACTAAAGTAATTATTGAACTGAAAAATATAAAAAACAATGTAACATCCCTTTTGAAATGTTGGAATTTTCTTCGACATTCCTTTACTGTGATCATTATTTGTCTTTGGATCAAACACTTACTACTAAGCCACGAGTTATATATGATAAAGTGCAAATCTTTTTGCTTAAGAATGTAGCATCTTAATCCACATAATTCGATTATAACTTAGCCAACCTGACCTCTACCACAGAATAATTTATGCAACACACAACAATTTCTTTTTTAGCAATTGTTTCATTGGGAATCAAACTTGTGACATTGGCTTTGATACCAGTTGTTAGACCAAGTCCTTGCTACTAAGCCAAAAGTTATATTTGAAACTTTTTATACTTAAAAATGTAACAGCTCAAGCGTCACACTTCAATTATGAGTTAGCCCACCTAACCTCTATCATGAGACAATTGGTGCAACCTGGAACATATGTAACATGTTGATTCATTATGCCCATGAGCGTCATTCTCAATCCTTCCTTTGAGGACACATGGCTATCGCTTATTTAAAGGATCTTTTACATCAAATATTTATTTTACTTAGTAAGTCATGAAGAAAGAATCTTCCTTATACGCTACCTTTCTAAGATCTACCAAAGTACATCTCAACTTATTAGCATGAATTTTGACGTGTTGCAAGGTGCATTAATTGTCCTTATGGGACACGCTAAGTGAATCAAATCAAAATCGAATTGTGACACTTGAGCTATTATACTTTTAAATAAAAAGAGTTACACTAATTGTGAGCTATATATTTTAGCCTAATGATAAATGCTCAATCCAATAGTTGGCTCTATGCTTTGAGCACTTTAGCTCACCCTTATGCCTTGAAAAATTATTTATTAAAGTATGTTTAAACTCAATATCGTTCTTTGAACATATCTAACTCAAACCTACAATTTAAGAATATTTAGTTAAACCTCATGTATGTAACTTAGCTTTATACCTTAGTATATATATATATATATATATATAAAAGCCTTGTGCCTAGGCAATATTTTATATATGAAAAATATATTGAAGAATTCTACATTATCAAAAATATAAAAGAATATTTTCATTTTGTATTAAAAGTTGTATGTTGAATTACTTACTAAAAGTTGTACATCAAACTATATAAAAAGTTTAAAAACACTCTAGCAGCACTAAACGACATGATTTAATCGATTAAGCAATAAAAGTTTACATTGATAAATTAAGCATTAAAAATATGTACCATGTAATTCGTTAACCATTCTTCATTAAGCTTTGTGAAACACTAAAATATTGTGAACGTATCTATTAAAAAAAAAGCTTAATAACCCTTGGATTAAGCATTAAACATTGCGTTTTAATCTTTATATACAAGCACTAAACATTGTGCTACATTTTTTTATAGAAGAGTACTAAAAGTTATGTTTATAACTATTAGATATTCTCCTCTTTGAAAAAAATTATGTCCAAAAAGTTATACTCTATATATTCGAGCTCACCGAATCTTACAAAATAATAAAACTCATTCATCTTCAAATAGAAAATATCAATCAAATTATTCACTTGCTTGACAAAAGTTATTCAAATTCTAAGCTTGGGGTATATGTACCTACTTACAACTTATGTCTAAATCTGGTTTAGTTAGTTATGAATCAAAGTTTATTGATATATTTATCTTAAAAAATATATTGTAAAATCTTACAAGTTTATTATTATATGAAACATAACACCATATCTATTTTTTTAATACATTTTCTATTATCTTATTAATCTTTATCTTATTGCTTAGAGACTAAAAGCCTATATATGAATTTCACCAAGTGATATCTATAACATACTCATTTTTTATCTATCTCATTATAACTTACTTTATCTTATATTATTATTATTATTATGATTATTATTATTTTGATATCTTATTGACAATAGCATGAGTTTTTTTTAGGTGAACATTCATCCAATGTTCGAATACCACCTATTAAAATTGATTTCCAAAGAGTTCATCATTATGCAAGAAAGTTCTACCAATACGTTCGACTGTTCCTATAAGAACAAGAAGTCTTAGATAATATAACCTATAATTTAGAGATATTTGCTTCTTTTACTAATATGACACATTTATAGGCATATGAATGTTGTTATAATAAATTTATCTTAACCAGTTTACGTTTCACATATAAATTAAAGTCTTGAATTGAAGCAAATGTTAATATGTGATAATGCATATTTAATACGTTTTTTTTCAAAAAATACTTATTTATTTTGTTATCTTTTATTCATTGGAGTAAGGTTCATTGTGGACCAATCGTGCTTTGATATAGATCATACATAATTAGTTAATTAGTTGATTTTGAATGATGATTACTAATATAAAATTGTATAGTAATCTTTATTTGTCATAAATTACCTTTTTTTTTTCTTTCTTGTGTTAGTTTTGTGTTTTTCTGATCGTACTTACCATAAAAGTTAAGAATACTGTAGGTTCACGAGATAACTCTAAAGTGTTGTGGTATTTTCGTTTTAATTGAACATGTTTACATGTATATTTCATTTTGAGATAATTTTATTTTGTAAACCTATGATGATGATTTTATAATGCTTTTTAGTAATTAATTAATTAATCTATATAATAAAAGTGAATAGTTATGTAATTTAAGAGGTTAGAAGCAATAAAGAAATGTTATCGTTAATGTAAAGTTCGTGCTATTGTTGAATTATTTAGACCCCATATTAAAATATATTTCCTTTTTCTCTTTCAAGTTTAAAACGGGTTTCTTCATGAAAAATTACTTCAATTTTCTGGAATGGTTATCTCTACAAGAAGATAGTAAAATTAAAATTATATATA
>Ga0209489_106320_pt1 | contig 19225 bp, 9 predicted proteins | sample SiratrowhiteBW_FD_187527 | JGI IMG/M metagenome (GOLD analysis project Ga0209489, IMG submission 187527) | Root nodule microbial communities of legume samples collected from California, USA - Siratro white BW (SPAdes) (version 2) | ecosystem: Host-associated > Plants > Roots > Nodule | place: USA...
AAAAATAAAAAAAAAAAAACAAGTAACGATTGTGTAATCGACAGTAAGAAGACAAGTACAATAACACAAGATAGAGAAAAGGAAAAAGTAAGAAAGAACACAATAACACAATGATAAAAAATGTTTTTACAAGAACTTAATATATAGTTATTACGTCTTTGTAATTTTCTATTTTCTAAAATAACTTAATTTCACTTTTAGTTATAATTTTAGTTGTTTGAATTTCAATTGAGCCAATTGAACCCATTTTGTACAATCGATGTGTGATTTTAGCCTTATGAGTTCTGGTTGAGGCAATTAAATTCTTAAATATCGGAATTATTTAATTTTAATCTTTCTATTAATTTATTAATGTGACATTTATTTGATGACACATATCACATAACATTTACATGTTGACTATCATATTAACCTGTTAACTATTTGGCATGTCTACGTGGTCTTTAATAAGATATGTCTATTTTGTTTATAAATTTCATGATTATGTAATTTTAGTTTTCAAAATTTATAATTATATGATTTCAGTCTCCTAAAGCATAGTGATGTGGTAAAACTTCACAAAGTAGTATTAAATATTATAATTTTTATTAAATTTATGAATTATTTTAAAAAAATTATTAGTTACTAAAAATACTAGCATTCGTTATAAATATATATATATATATATATATATATATATATATATATATATATATATATATATAAGAATCATTAAATCTTTATATATGTTTTACACAAATGTCCCGCTTAATTATATATCTTTTTATTAAAAAACATTAAATATAATTTTACAAGTTTTTCTTATAACCATCAAATATAACATAAAATATTGAAGGCAATTTATTATTAAAGGTACTAATTAAAATTATAAATAATACTATATATAAATATCTCATTTGACATATACAGTTAAGGTAATTAAAATGAGAATGTAAGATCATGCATGTTGAAATTAAGTAGAAACAAGAAAAAGAAAAGAATCAAAATTTTAATATATCTTTGAATTTGATTAATGGGGGAGATTTTTGGTGTGAGAAACAGATGGTGGGGGAGAAGGATTCCCGTCTTTTTCATCTTTCTCTTCTTTGCCCATATTTTAAAAAAATTAGAACAAAACTCACGTTTTTGTAAATATCTTACAAGCCCTGTGCTTCCAACAAAGTGTATATATAAGTCCCCATAACACTACCTCAACTCAGCAACAACACTTGCTGTAACATAAAATTTAGATTTCATCAATCAAAACATCAAAAGCCACATAGCCACATGGATTGGTTCCTAAAATCTTCCGAAGCCATGTCCAACCTAAATCCATTCAACATGGCTATCTTATTCATCGTTCCACTAACAACACTTCTCTTGGTTTTGCTACATCGTACTCGTCGAAGAGCACCGTATCCGCCGGGACCAAAGGGGTTACCAATCATAGGAAACATGTTGATGATGGACCAGCTAACCCACCGCGGTCTCGCCGCCCTCGCCAAGCAATACGGCGGCGTTTTCCACCTCCGCATGGGCTTCCTCCACATGGTCGCCATCTCCGACCCAGAGGCGGCGCGTCAGGTTCTCCAAGTCCAAGACAACATCTTCTCCAACCGCCCCGCCACCATCGCCATCAGCTACCTCACCTACGACCGCGCCGACATGGCCTTCGCACACTACGGCCCCTTCTGGCGCCAGATGCGCAAGCTCTGCGTCATGAAACTCTTCAGCCGCAAGCGCGCCGAGTCCTGGCAGTCCGTGCGCGACGAGGTCGACGCTGCCGTCCGCTCCGTCGCCAACTCCGCCGGAAAACCCATCAACGTCGGCGAGCTCGTGTTCAACCTGACGAAAAACATCATCTACCGCGCGGCTTTCGGGTCGACCTCGCAGGAGGGGCAAGACGAGTTCATTGGGATTCTTCAAGAGTTTTCGAAGCTCTTCGGCGCTTTCAACATCGCGGACTTTATACCCTACCTCGGGCGCGTGGACCCACAGGGGCTCAACGGTCGGCTCGCTAGGGCTCGCGCCGCGTTGGATAGTTTCATAGATAAGATCATCGAGGAGCACGTGCAGAAGAAAAGGAATGGGAATGGTGTCTGTGATGGAGAAACAGACATGGTCGATGAGTTGCTCGCGTTCTACACCGAAGAGGCGAAGTTGAACAATGAACCTGAGGATTTGCAGAACTCTATCAGACTCACAAAGGACAACATCAAAGCTATTATTATGGTATATCTATGGATTCCTTTTATCTTTTTTTTTTTATATATATAAATATATTATTTTGAACACATCAAAATTTACTTTATTTTATTTTTCTCCCTCTTATTACATCGTAATATTTATAAAAAAAATTATCTCTTTAAGAATTATTTGGTATTTTAAGGGTCTAGGTATCATATTTTCAATTCATAATTCATGCTATCAAAGTCTTTAGCATGTCACTATTTTGTCAATATTGTAATTTAGACATTATTTATTTTCTTTTCTAATCGGCAGAAAACGTTTATACGAACAAAATTGTCACCCTATTTGGATTGCTTTCTACTTAGTGGGATTTTCTAATTGTGAAATCTAAAGGTGTTTTTTTATGCAAGATTAAACATCTCTTATTATATTCTCTCATTCTTGAAAATATGTACCACCTTAAAGAAAGTGCCTCTGCCTTGAGTTTAGAGAGAAAATGCATAAAATTATCCACTTTCGTATGTTAAATTATAATAAATAATTTTTAAAAACTAATTTAATTTTCTAATTTCGTTAAAGGATGTTTCATGTCTTTTTAAAAAATATATTATAAATTTATTTTTTTTGCAATAAATAAAATTTTACTTTAGTTAAATTTTAAATATGTATACATGTTACATTAAAATACATGCTAGCTATTAAAGTATTTGCTTCTCTGTCTGTCATGTTGAAAATATATGTAGGTCTTTGTTAATGAGCCTTCAATTTGTCAAAAGGTGGTTTATTAGTTTATTGGTTTATTTGCTGAATTGTCAAAAGTCGATTTACATCTCTAAGTTGGAAATTTTACATATAAGAATTTCTCCAGTTGTATAAGCACGTACGGAACACTATAAATTAAAGTACTTTCTAGAACACGTGCGATTGTTTTTACTTATTAAACTTGGTTGAATTTGTTTAGAAACATTGCAAATTATTTAAGAAATATATATTCCTAAAGAAGAACATGTCTCCAAATCAATTATGATTACTCGTGCTAAAATCAAAAAAGTAAATGCAAGTTTACTATAGTTATTTCCATTATAAGCGGAGATGAAGAAATAAAGTTGATAAGATCGAGAAGATACGTAAATATACCATGCGGAAACATAGGCCACCAAACTTGCAGTGATCATCATAGTGGGTTTAATTTGGGTTGGTGTCATTTCCCCCTCAATATCTACACCTTTTCCCTTTTCACATTTATTTCCAATTAAAGTTTGGTTTTGAAAGAAAAATTCAATGGTAAATTTTTATTTTGCCTTATGAAGGTGGTAACTAAATAAGAAATTGATATTGATGATTGGGCTGTGGGTATCAAATCACTTTTCGCATTTATTTATCTCAAGTTATGTTCATAAATAAATAGTTAAAAATAATAATTTTTTTTCACTCTCTTTACCAGTTTTAGAAGCATGACTTCTCTTAGAAAATATGGAAAAATAAATAAATCCAATAATTTTTCTTTGGTGAATAAGAACTGATGATATTGGTGATTGTGTTGTGCTTTGACATTATACAGGATGTGATGTTTGGAGGGACGGAAACGGTGGCATCAGCAATTGAGTGGGCCATGGCGGAGCTAATGAGAAGCCCAGAAGACCTAAAGAGGGTCCAACAGGAGCTGGCGGAGGTAGTGGGCCTGGACCGTCGGGTCGAAGAGTCCGATTTCGAGAAACTCACATACCTAAAATGTGCCCTCAAAGAGACCCTACGCCTCCACCCTCCGATCCCGCTCCTCCTCCACGAGACGGCTGAGGACGCGACGGTCGGCGGCTACTTCATCCCCAAGAAGGCGCGTGTGATGATCAACGCGTGGGCCATTGGGAGAGACAAAAACAGCTGGGAGGAACCGGAAACATTCAAACCCGCCCGGTTTCTGGAACCGGGCGTGCCCGACTTCAAGGGGAGCAATTTCGAGTTCATTCCATTCGGGTCGGGTCGCAGGTCCTGCCCCGGGATGCAGTTGGGACTGTACGCGCTTGATTTGGCGGTGGCTCACCTCCTTCACTGCTTCACGTGGGAATTGCCGGATGGAATGAAACCCAGTGAGTTGGACATGGGTGACATATTCGGACTCACCGCTCCCAAAGCCACGCGACTCATTTCTGTGCCAACCAAGCGCGTGGTGTGCCCTCTCTTTTAGAAAAATAAAAACAAAAATGAAAAATAAAAACAGCAGCAATTGGATCCTTTTTTCTTTTATTGTTTATATTTTCTTTTCACCTCAATTATACATAATCATCATAAATAATATAAAGGGCAAAGAGTGAGAGAAACAATAAGAATGTGGTACATGTGGTTGTTCTCTCTATTTCGGAAAAAAGAAAAATTGAAAAACTTCTTGATGCGATATGTATTTTGCTTCTTTTTGCCCCACTTCCCTTTTGCTTCTTATCTACATAATACACTGAAATAAAAGTGAAGCAGCCATTAAAAAGTGAGTGGCAATGCCAATAGCCAGTGTGACAAATTAAATTGCACGATTGTGGTAATTTAGTTTCATTTTGAAATGCGTAATTTGTGAGGATTTGACATGAAATCGCGTATTTAACAGTGGTAGCAATATTGTTTTGTAAGCAAGTGGATTCTAGATGAAGTTGATGACTTTGGGTGTGAAATGAAATTGTAGCTGTAGAAAAATGAACATCCCTCAGGTTGACAAGTCCTGTAAATATAAATGACGTTGATATATACTTGGACTACGCCCCATAGAGTTGAGTTTGAACGTGGAAATGTTAATGCTCATCACCGACTCTAAAATTGCTTTTCTTCTACACGCATGTTTTGTGGTGAAGAGAAGGGGAAAGAGTCCTACGTTGCTTAAATTTTAAACTCTCAAAATATTAAAACACTTGATACACTTTCAAAGTGTGTAACAAAAGAGACGAGCAGAAACTGGAGTGTTTGGTGAAACGTGAAAGTGACTTCTTGGACCCTTGTTTTGTATCCAGAAGCCAAGTCAACTGAAGGCTGCAGAGCAGTAACACCTTTAACTACTTTGTGACCAAACACAGACTAATCTTGCATTCAAGTTCGACTATTTTGGTTCTGAGAGGAAAATCTAGCATTCATCGTGTTGGTCAGCGTGAACATTCGTGTTGTTTTCACACATTAGAATCTCCAATGAGTTAAATCAAGAGATTTCATTTGCTGGCATGTGTATTGTTAGGTTGTGAAGTTATTATTTGAATATTTTCCATTTGCTAGTTGAATTGGACAACGAGTACATAAACAATCAAATTTGATCACCTCTAAACTAAAAGCAAAACACTAGAAGCCTTTTATGGGACTATAATGGAGTCATGGTCCCATGCCAATGATTTTTTGTTGTTGTTTAATTTGGAGTAGGTTTGGAGAGACGGAAAAATAGAGACAACTGAATTTAGTGAGAGTATGTAAAACTGAAAAGGCTTTATTAATCTTCAAAATTGTTATACAAAGATTTTGTGTAGGGTCAACCCAACAAATTTTGAGGATTATAAAATAAATATTTTTTAATTGTGAGTTAAATTTGGTATAGTCAAATTGGTGAGAATTGAGTTTTTGATAGACAAGTTATTTAATTGAAACGAATGTCTAATTACTTTTTAAGAGAGACAACTCATTTCCAAGAAGAAAAAACATGTATTTATTATCATCTTCCCAGGTTAAATAACAATGATAAATTTTTATCAATACTAATTGTAAATAAGTTTTTGGTCTTACCTTTAAAATTTGAACCATGTTAAATTTAGTATCATATTAAGAGATGTTGAATACTAATATTATTTTTGAACTTTAAGTTTAAGTACAAATAATTGATTTCATTAGAAATTTAGTTAATATCATTAATTTTAGTAATCTATATTTAAAATGATTTTTTTTTATGTATCATTGAAACTTGATATGATAAATAAATAAAAACTACTAAAAATAGAATCACTATTAAAAGAAAAGTGTTTTAGAAACAATATCATCAAATAAGATAAAATTAGTCAGATTTTCTTATGGTTAAACTCAAAAAAGCTACTCGTGAATATATAGAGATAAAAAAAAAAAACATTTTATTTCCTAAGTAGATTCAGAATTGTGGTTTTAACTTGCATGTGAAGTTATTTGTTGGTATGAAGTAAACTAGCATTGATTTCCTTGATTTATTAGTTTGCAAGGCTTGCTGTCATGTACTTATCCAATAGCCTCATAGAAATATAGGAATTGATAGAAGAAGATATGAAATTATTTAGCGAAGGATGCAATAATAGAAAGATATAATTATAAATTATAAGTTTATATTCTTATTTAACATTTTTCTTACCTATTTTTCTTAAAATAGAAGGATGTAGTTTTTTTCTTACCTAAATTTAATTGATTTGTTTGATAATTCAATTCGGGTTAACTCTTTTTACCAATCTCAACATTATTAACCCAACCCATGTACTTATTCCAAATTTTACTCTTCTAAAATAAATAAATAAGACTGCACTTAAAAGAATAAAGTATATTAAGGTATTATAATAAAATTAAGTGCTAAAATTTTGTTATTTATCTCTTATAAAAAAACATTTCTCTAAAAATTACCCTCTCACTAAAAATGTTCTATTTATATATCGAATTACAGGGGTCAAATTCATCCCAATATAATCTCCGAATCTAACTAATCTAAATTAAGTTGTAGGCAATAAAATAAACTATCTTAATTTTAGTAAAAATTGAATGGACAATATTTCGTCCAGATATACGACAAATCATAAATGATTCTTTTTATATCATTGATAGAATATAGTAGAATATCAACTAATGAGAAAACATGAGATTGAGATTGCTTCCCTTACCGTTGCTTTCTTTGAATGAGCCTATATACTGATAAAAAAAAATCCAGACATTTATAACTATTTTGGTGTGACATTTTCAAGATGTTATTCTTTCTTAAACTTTAACATTTCAGTGTGGCTTTTCAAATTTTGCTGATTAACCAAGAAATATTCTATAGCAATAGTGTAAACACTGTCAATTTTTTCTTATGATAATAACATAACATAATTAAAAATTATTATAACAATTATTAAAATGAAGATATTACTAAAACTTATATTGAATTGAAGTTATAAAGATTTGGGCATACAAAAAGCAGTTATAGAGTTAATTTTTATAATGTTATAATTTTATAACAAGATTATTTGTAATTTTCCATCAAAATAAAAAAAATAAGTTATAATAAAAAATAGTTATAAAATATTTTTTAAATTGAGAGTAGTTTTTTCTAAATCATGGAAACTAAAAAATTAGTTATGAAAGAGAAGGGTACAAAGAACAAAAGAAATAATATATATACCAAAAACTGATTAAAAAATCCAATATCGGTTAATCCAATGGAGGAAGAGCTTTAAGGCTTACCCTGGATGTTGCCCTTTCCAAAAGTAAATTGATAATTTAGAAATTTACAAACAACTCTTTTTTCATTATACTATAACATATAAAATGGAGAGTTTTGGTCTATTAATAGATTTTGTTCCTTTGGCTAGCTGGCTATATAGTACCATATACAAGGCAGTGGACAGAGACGTTAGGATGTTGTCGATACATTGAATCAGAAAAGAACTAAGAAGAATCACTGGGTGGAAATTATGTTAAAAACGGGATAATACGCATCTAATTCAAGTTCATCTAGCACCTGTTGTGTAGCCCACAGATATGAAGAATGACCCTCTATGTGATCTGTCACGTCAACCTGCAAATCCGAGGAACCATTTTAGCAAAGATCCAAATCAAATGAACATTAATGGTAGCACTAGTTTAAAAGTTAAAATACCCACTTGCAGTGGTAACCCAAAATGAATAAAAAACAGCAACTTGCAACAATAGTCATGCACAAAGGGAATTGGAAAAAACTAACATTTTGGATTCCAGGAATGTCGACAGGTTGGATTCCGGCTAATCCTTGAGAAAGCAGACTGCACAAAATCATTTTTTTCTATAATAATTAAAATCATTCTATTCATAGAATGCATTACATAAGCATGCTCTTAGTCTGTAAAAATTGTCATATGAAACTATGTAAGTATGCGTTTAGTCAGTGAAAAATAACCGTGTTATATGAGACAATGTTCAGCAACAAAAATGGTATCGTGCAAATATCCACCATGGTCACCAGAACTTTACGGATCCCAATCAATTATGAAACAGAGTCAATAAAAATACGGGGTCATATTCTCTGCTATTGCAGGATCAGAACGCTATCACTCAAGAGTTCATGTAAAAACTGCATAAAAAACATTTGGTACAAGAACCACGAATAACTTCATGCCATTCTTTCTTTTTTCAATTGATTGTGAAGTGAATCTTTGGAAGAAATGATCGGTTCATATCGGCTATGTACTGTGGATCAATTGGAATAGACTCAGAAATCCGCAGAATACTAACACTACATTTTTGTGTACCTGGCACGGAAAGCAACTCCAAGCATCCAGTCATTGCTTGAGTAAGCATTTACAAATCTTCCAGCTACCATCTACAGAAGAGCAGGGTCTCATAGTAATTAATAAAAGCAATACATAACAATCTAGAGTAAAATTAATTCCCTTTCCACCTTTCTAACAGCTTCCCAATTCTCATCCAAGATTGCAATGGGTGCTCCAAGAAGAACAACTCTCTCTACCAGTTCAGCTGCCAATGAACAGAAGCAGTACCTCAAAATCAATAAGGGAACATTTTATTAACAAATAAACGATTTAGTCCCAAAGAAATGATATCATATGTACCCATAACCAGAGTTGAAAAGTTTGAGGGAAGAAAAAACTTATTCTTCGAGAGACAGTCAATAATACATACCACTATTTTCTGTTTCAGCCAAACACTCTAGACACTTGAAAATAACTCTTGCCCCCAGTGAGTAACCTACGAGTGTAACAGGCCTAAAATTCATAGATTAAAAATATTTCATATACCACTATTTTAAAGGAGCTAAATTTTTAAAAGAAACTTAGAAATAAGAAACATACCTATTTCCCTGCAATCCTCCCAATAATACTTCGGCAAGCAACTTCCCTGCCTTGTCAGATCTGAAAAGTGATATTGGCATGATAATTGCAAACTAAGACAGGAAACTGTCTAACATTTTTTTATTGCGATGACAAAAATCGAATACACTACTCTTCGCTGAGCCTCTTATTAAAAAAACAGTGGCCAAAAAAATAACATCCTTGCATTGCCAAATCAAATCAACATCCCAGTTTATCAACTACTTGGTTTTGGCAGAGTATGATGACATTTAACAAAGAGGTAATGAGAAAGTTGCCAGCTTCCATGACAGTTTTTCGACTTTATGAAACACTACTATCATTACCCACTAACAAGCAATTGCATCACTATGTGCAACCCAATAAAAACAATTGAAACACTACTCAGTAATGAACAGAAATTAGATGTTTTTTCTTTTACTAAGCAAAAGTTATATATACACTACCAACAGAAAACAGCAAACCTGTCAATAGCAATTGTCCATGTGCTGTCTATGAATTCAGTTGCTGCAAGTAATGCAACTGGCCACGCCAATGCAGTTAAAAGACCATGCAAGACCGTCATCATTGCTCCTTGCTTCATCAGCTCCGTTGCAATTCCTAAAGCAAAGCACAGCAATATTGGCACCAATCATATACATCTCTACTCATATACTACACAAAAGTATCAGCAGCCTGGAACCCAAACCAATTACTTGAAGTAAGCCAATCCTGAATTGCAGTGCTCAGGGCATATAGATTCTTGGACTCCCACTGCAGAGCATACCTAACTTTTGGAAAGGCCATATGAAATGTCATTTGTTTAGCCAGGCCATAATTATGAGCTTCTTTGGAAAATGCTTCTAGAAAATAGTCACCGATTTTTCAAAACTCTCAAAGGAAGCTAGTAAAAACGTGGTTATTTTGCCAAAATAACTTGAACAAAAAACACTAATATTGCAGCCTTTAAAATGAAAAAAAAAAAAATTGCACAAAATCAAGTCAATAAAATTTAATACTGTAATTTTGCACCAACATGTTGCCCTTGGCTAAGGGAACATCATATTCAACAACAATATTCACAATTGTATCAATTATTTTCCTACATAAGGTTTAACCAAACAAATCATTTAGGAAGGGGGAAATGGTAATTATGTGTACCTCTCCAAGTTGTCGTTCAGTCCCTCCCAAGGCCTTCTAAAATCTTCATCCTCAAAGACGAATCCAGAGACCATGATCCCAACTCCAAGCAGCTGCGAGCAGAAGACAAATAAAATCAATAAACTAATTGGAAAAGTAGTGCTAAATAATTTGAGAAAGTTTAGAAAAAGTTTGGATGTGTTCTCCTCTGCACACAAATCATTACTCAATAAAGAAATAGTCGCCACCAGGAAGTAAGAATAGGAAATGATTAAAAACTTACACCTTGGTTATGGGTTTCTCCTATAACTTTGAATTCAAATTCATCAACATCCCCAACTCTCCTAGCCATTTTGGTTCCAGAGAGTCCAGCTCCGGCAGCTAGAAAAACAAAGTTACGGGTTTCATCATCTATACAAGGAGCATCACCAACAGTAACAAAAAAAAAGAAAAAGATGGAGAAAGAGAGTTGTTTATTTGTCCAATTGATCATAAATACATCCCAATAACATCTAACCAGCACGTACTGCAATTTGAAAAGGAAGATTGTAAATTAATGGATAAACATAGACTTCATTTGTTTTACATTAGGAATCAATTCTCATTTTCCAATGAAAATTCACATTACAATGCAATTTGTCTCTAGTTTATTCAGAATCAATTCTACTTCAACACTATACCGAATAGTCACAGACGGTCTTCAAGATAATAGCTTATACGCGGTATTGAAGAGCATACTAAACTCCTCCAGAATATTTAAAAGTAAATAAAAAAATCCCATATAACCTATTAACCTCTACAACTCCTCTTAGAAAGGCAACTACTGTAACATATTTCACTGAAGCTATTACTGTAAACAACCAAGCCTTTTTCTACTAGGCATACTGATTACATTAACTAATTAATGTAATTTATTGATTACGTTAATCAATAAATTGAATTAACAAAAAAACACAGGTTGACCAGTAATGTAGCAATTGAAGATATTACACTACTAAGACGCATAGAAGTATGATAGTGAATTGGTAGTTGGTGGTCCGATAGTATCCTTAGACTACACTGGAAATTCACAAAAAGACTGTTTCTATATAAATTGAGGACATAATAGCAGAAAATGAGAGGATTATAGTAAAATCTAATAACATAAAAGGAAACATATACCTCCAAATGATGCAGCAACAGCAACAGAACCAGCAACAGTTCCAGCAGCACTAGCAGCTGCAGAAAATCCACTTGCTCCAATTACTGGGATCAGAGTACCCAAAGTTGGAGCCAAAGCACCAAGTCCAGCAGCAATAGCTGGGGCAGCTAATCCTGTTTAATGAGTATAAAAAAAAAAAAAAAAATCAAATCAACAAGGAAATTCATTCAATTCGTCTTTCTATATTCCATAACACAGAAAAGATGTTAAGGTATTCATACCACCAGTAATAGCCATCAAAGTTCCGCCAGTTACGGCAGCAGCACCAATGATACCACCCCTCTTCCATTTATCCCACTTTCCTTCTTTTGATTGAGTTTCTTCTTTACTTGACTCTTGCTCTCTAACGAAAGCCATTGCAGTACTAGCAACTATTATCTCAATGGCTTCCTGAAAAGTGAAGATTCATCTTTATCACTAAAAAATATGGAAATAATAAAAGTGATTTTTTTTTTTTTTTGACAAGGGATAATTTATAGCAAAACTTATAGCATATCGCCATATAGAATAGGCTGAATAAGTAACTTAGTATCAAGGGCAAATGCATAGGCAATGTTCACCAAAGTGAAGATCAGTTCGTGCCATGTCTTTCATAGTAGTACAAACAGTAAAAATAACTTATACTTATATCTCATGACCACCTTAAATTTATCTAAAGTTGTTTTGCAACCACATGTTAATTGCTAATTAAATGATCATTCACCAACCATTTTTGACCAATTGATATCGAGCCAAGTTGCCAGCAGCCGCAGAGTGACACGATGTCGAGCATCATAGCCCTTTCTCCTCCGGCCATGTTTCTTGTTATTTTCACCTAAATCTGATAGACAAGCAGAGAGAAGTTCGTAAAGCACTGCCACTTTCCTTGGATAGCTTAGCATCATTACCTCTTCAATTGGACTCTCATCAATATTACTATGAATTGATCCCTCATGTGGTTCTTCACAATCATGGAAAGGAGTACCAGTCTCCTCCTTGGTTTCTAATTGCATATCTACCTTCTCAGAATTTGGTTGAACATCAGAAGTTAAAAACTTTTCACGACATTGATGCTCGTATTCACGTAGCTTCTCCCTTTTAGACCTAAGAGACTCCGAATTGTTTTCCAGGCTAAGTACCATAGCATCAACAGCTTCGGACAAAGCAAGTTCTTGATCTGACCTTTGAGAATAATCATCACCAAATTCTTCTGATAATAGTCTCAAGAACTGCGAAGTTTACATACATTATACTTAAGTGATGTATGTAAACTATAATAATACCTTAAAAATTATGACAAAAAGAGTTATGCCGTACAGCACCAAACTAGAGACAAAAGAAACTGCGCGGCAGTTATCAGATAAAGGAAAACTAAACAAGAAAAGTGAAGTCCGTAACTTGCCACACATAGTTTTGTAAATTATTATCCAATGCTTGCACTGTTTAGCTCCCTACCCCTCACCCAAAAAGAAATGAAAACTACATTTGGGAAGCAAAAGAAAATTTTCGTTGAATATGGTAATCCACATTTGAATATAGGATCATACCGGAAGCAACAAAACATTGAAAATAAAAAACAACACGTGCATTATTACTGTTTTCTTAATCGGCAAATGTTCCTTTGCCGATTAAAACGGAAATCAAAGCTGAAAATGTCCCTAATTTAGGCCATGTTTGGATTCTTGTTAGGGGTATTCCAAAATCAATTTGGGGAGTAAATCTCATGACAAGTTAACCAATAAAAGCATATTCCCATCCCACCCTTATATTTTGTCAGAAACCAAATTTCCACAAAAGCAAGACATGGGTTCCTTTTGCAAACTTGATATGCAAAACGAAAACTACAAGTTTGCAAATTTTAACCCAAACATGCACTTAGTTTTCAGTTGCATACAATTGTAAACTAAGCCTCATCTTAATTTTGGCTTGAAACTGAGTTTACAAAATACAATTGAATTACAGTTTAGAAACTAGAATCCAAAGATACAGTAGAGAAAAAGTAGAATTACGTACTGGTCCAACGTGACGCGAAACTGAAGAATAGCCAGCAGTTTCCTCGAGTCCAGACCATGCACCGGGATCAATATCTAGGTACCTGCTCAAACCCAACACACGCTGGTCAATAACACCGAAATAGCATGCCACAATAATTGGATGCCCCTTTCAGAAATAGGAATAGAAAAGAAGTAGAACATGGGCATGAGTAGATGTAGAAGAAACAAACATGTGTAGTTATGCTTTGGAGAGAAGAGATACTTGAAAACAGGGCGAAGCAAAGCGTGATGTTCATGGACCCAAAGGTTGGGATTCTCGGAAACTGCGAGCGCGGAGGAAGTACTTTCAGAGTCAGAAGGAAAGTCGTCCGTTGATAGGCCCAACGGATGGGTCTGGTGAAGTTGGGCCTGGTTCAGAGCCAGCCCGAACAACGCTCCCGCCGCGTACCGCTGCGTCGGCGTCAGATACGACGTCGCCGCCATTATCCCCAATTGCACACCAGATCGTCGTTTCGATCAGGCCAGAATCTGATTTTGATCCCTCTACTCCGTTGACCGGCGCGTGAACAAGGGACTTTTCCTATTTCTCACGCGCTTCGCTTAACTTGCCTTTGGTTTTCACTATTCTGTCTGCTTCCCTCCCTGCATTCATTTCTCTTGTAATTGTTTGGGTTTTAAAATATTTTAATAATTTTGTTTAATTTTAAGTATTATATTTTATTCATATTATATGTTCTAATATTAATCTCATTCAATATCTTTAAATACTTTCAACTAAATTTATAATAAAAATAACACTTTTAAATAAACGTCATAACTTTATTAATTATTGGTGTTATAGTTGAATTATCTTAAAGTATAATAAAAATTTACTTGACTTAAAAGGTTAATCGCAAATTTAACAAATATTATAAGAACAAAAATAAATGAATGTAAAAAGCTAAATTATGACATTCTAGAAAAGTTTGCTGAAGTACCATAAAGAAAAATCTATTTGACAATCAAACATTTTAACTGATAAAAAAAATTAAACAGTATTCAAAATTTCTTCTTAAACAACTTTCAGTGTTATTTTATCAGATCTTTTGTGTTTTTTTACATTTTGTTTCACATGTTGTTTTTAAATAGTTTTTTCATTAAAATTAGAGTTTTATCTTAAGTGTGCATATAGTACAAAAGTAAATTAAACATTCATACAAATCTAATTTTTATTAAAAAAATCTATTTAAAAAGAACCTAAAAACAAACTGTAAACTTTGTACTTTAAGTTAACAGATTTCAACACTAAAGATTGGGTTTAACTAATTTAATTTAATTGAGTTAGATTTGATTTGTTTTTCAATTTATTTAGCAACTTAATTTAGTTATAATTAAATTGAATTAAATTGTTTTGTTTGATCGTGATAAGTTAAAAAAAATATTTCAAATAAACATTCTTAATACTTTCTAAATGTTATAAGATTATACAATTTTACAATATATACATTGATATTATTAATATGATAAGCATAAAATACTTTATGCAATATGATTATTAATTAAGTAGAAATTTTATTATAATATAATTATATGTAGTAAGATTTGTTAATTTAAAGCTCATGTTACTAAACTCAATTATAATTATATGTAATTAAAAAGAATCAACTTAACCTACAAAAATATAATTAAGTTAAATAAGTTAATAGATTACGTGAAATTTTTTCATATACTTGCATTTTAGATAAAAAGTTATCCACTATTGAAAAGATAAATTTTTTATTATATTTTTGTTAACATCATGGTAAATTTGCATGATTTTCATCTGTCTTTCACATAAAATCATTCCACGAAGTATATATAAAATTTTATAATATTTTAAAATAAACTTTAAACATAATTATATACATTCATCCACAACATAAATTGTATAGTTGTTCATCTTGATGATATGCACATAATTATAATATATCATCATATAGATCATTAGCAAACAAAGTAAGATATAGATGTAATAATAATAAAAACAACTTTTTCTAAATTCATCACAGTAACAAAAAATTATAATAATTCCATTTCATTTTTTTATTAGTAATAAAAAATAATATAAATAGAACTACAAAATTGGCACTTTAACCCTATACTAAACGTTTTTGTTATAAATTAAAAGTTATTGTCAAATCTAATAAGATAGAATAGACTTCTAAAAATATTGTGTCTAACCAATTTTTCAAAGAAAATACAAACAACTCAAAATCTTTCTAGAAAATGACCAAAATTAAAGTATATACAGTGTTATAAGGTTGGAATGATTTCTGGATTACAATTTTAATACTTTGTCACTCCAACTACTAACTCATCAAATATATAAATATTTATAAACGGATTTATATGATAAAAAATATCTATCAAAGGATATTTACTAATGTTTTTTTTATATTGAATAAGTTTTATTAGTGACTGACACTTGGACTTATTTCCAAATCTTTAATGTTTATATTTCTCTTCTTAACGGATCAAGTAAGTTTAAAACATTCAATATTTAAAATTCTAGGTGTTCCGTATATATAACAAAATCTGGTTTAGTTTCTTACCACTTATGATTTTAGTTTGTACAATTTAACTCGGCAAAGTCATGATACTTCTATCTAAAATCTACTATTTAGTATATACATTCAAATAATAATGACTTACATATCATTCTAGATTTATAGCATTCATTGCATACATTTCTTACAATCATTCATAAACATTCCCATAATCATTTACATTGTATAATTATAATAAAACTCATCCATGCATTAAGTAGATAAGTTAAATATAGAAATTCAAGTGAAAAATATATCACTTGAGCTAAGAGCAAAAATACAGTAAAATTATAAATCCAAATTCTTAATCTCATTCTTGCTTAAATAAAAACAACAAAAGAATGTAAATGAAATAAACTAAATCTAATTCCTTTTAATACATTCTTAACAAGTTTCAAATGTTTAACTTCAACTACTACTAACATTACTCCACATTCATGTCCTTAAAATCAACATTGACCATAGGGAGCCAAATGTACAATTTAAAGTAAATTCAAGTGTCATGAAATTCATCATGAATTAATCACTCTCATTAAACCCTAATTTTTCTCAAGAAGTTATACTATTCAACATTAATTATTTCCAAGTTAATAAGCAACTAGTAAATACAATTTCATCATAAGAAAATGTCATCTTATAAAATAAAATATTATCATTTAGGATTTAGAAATTTAAGGTTTAGGATAACAATACAAAACAGGATTTTGATGGATGAAAATGCTAGATTCAATGTCAAACTTATAATATGACACATCAAATCTGACTCTTTGATGGATGGAAGTAAGATACAATATTAAATAAAGAGATGGTGGATGAGAATGGAAAGAAGATACATTTTAGGGTTACTCAGTTAGTCAGACTTATAAAATAAGATACAAGATAATGTTGTTGAGGAGGAAAACGAGACTTTCAATGAATTATGAAAAGTGAAAACCTTACCATCGACACAAACATTTCACTTGGAGAATGTTGCTCAATAAAATAGTCTCAAAGGATAAATTGATTTGTAAATGTATCATCATAACTGTAGCTTATGAGTCATATGTGGAGAGGAGGATGAGTCAATGAGTAACTTGTTTTTCATGTGTAAAGCAGCATGACAGTTGTGGAATTTGTGCTGCAAATGGTTTGGGATTAGGGAGGTACATCATTTCAAGGCTAACCAACACCTTCAATAATTTTATGTAATTGAATTGTCTAATAAATAAAACATGGTTAGGAGAATCATATGGATAGTTGTTATCTAGTCTATTTGGAATAAGAGAAATAATATCTTATTTAGAGATAATGTGATGGATGTAATTGAGATTTTTTATAATTGCGCAAATTAAATTAAAGTCTAGAGTCGATCACTAACAAATACTCAAAGTTTTCATACTCAAACAGGTGTTTAAAACCAATTTTATACATGAAACAAGTAAAATAACTATAGTCCGCTATTATGATTTATCTTGTACTAACAAATCACTACAGGATTAATATGTGTTTTTGATTCATGTAGAGGTTTAATTTCAACATATATGTATTTGACTAAATAACGACTCCAAAAAATGATTGTAACAAAAGATATCACTAAGGATTAAGAATAATACTTTATACCCACAAAAATTCGAACCATGTATGATAAATTGCTAAGAATACTATAATAATATTTTTATTGGCACGATGCATATATTGATGTTGATTGACTATGTTGTTTTGTGTTTATATTAACACTTTATTATAAATTACAAGTTAGACTTTTGTATATAAGGATTAAAACATCCTTTAAATATCCCGCTTTTATTATATTATGTTATTGTCAAATTTCAAAAACCTTCTAAATAAAAATTCTAACTTATCAACATTCTCGTTCAATAAGTTAATTATATTATGTTACTGTAACCTTCTAACTTTCTAAAATCACCAATCTGACTATTCAGATTTTTAGACTTTTTCTCAAATTCTAAAATTTAAATAAAAAACTATTATTTATCAAAAAGAGATCTTAACTACATTCATGTCATTCCAACCAATATCATCTTATAAAATGAAATATTATCATTTAGGATTTACTATATGAATATTGAAGAAGACGTGAAACAACATATTAACTATACATATATTATGTTACTATGATAAGCCAGAATTCAAAAACCTTGTAAGCTTTCTCAAACTACCAATCCAACTGTTCAGATTTTCAGACTTTTTTCTCAAATTCTAAATTTTAAATAAAAACTATTATTTGTAAAAGAAAGTTTTTCTTAGTGTAAGTGGCTTACACCTTTTAATACAAAGTTAATAAAATTTAAACATAAAATTAATAGAATTGAAAAAATATAAAATTGTAAAATAATATAACTAAACATAACCAAATTTCACATACTAAATAAATTCAAAAATTTATTTTTTAAACTAACAAAATCAATATTGATATTATTGATAATTCATTGAGTCTCACATATATACAACATTTGTGATCAACAAAAAGTCTAAAATCTTTGAAGAATATTAAGTAATGATTATCTAGTTAGCTAAAGAACTTTCTTTAATTTCATATTAAGAGATGTGAGAAGTAAATGTACTCTAAATGAAATTATATGTACACTAATCAATATTTTTTTTAATTTGTGTATAATTTTAGATATGTCAAGTATCCAATGTTATTAAATATATATATATATATATATATATATATATATATATATATATAAATAGTTTCAAAATCATAATCAAACTGCGACTTAAAATTAAGGTCACGGCTTTTTCACTTTAGATCACATTTTTCACCTAAAAGTGAAAAATATTATAATGAAAGATAAACATACAATAATTAAATTATAGTTTATCCTGATAAACACAACAACATGTACAATTCTTAACTAAATTAATTGTTGTTATATGCATTACTCAGACTCTCAAGTAAAAGAAAAGAAAAATTGAGAAGCAATAATTGTCCTATTTATATCATCATAAGAACAATTTGTAAAGAATGATTTTCTATACAAGAAAATTTAAATTCAATGCTATTAAATTTGCTAGTCCCTCCCTGCTATTAATAATTTATGTCTTGTCTGTGAAATATACCAAATGAAACTTGCTAATTTTTAGAGGTGTTAGGTTAACATTTAAAACATACTTTTAATGTATAATATCTTGTTTTTTTTTTTTTGTTTTTTTTTT
>Ga0209489_106322_pt1 | contig 19215 bp, 11 predicted proteins | sample SiratrowhiteBW_FD_187527 | JGI IMG/M metagenome (GOLD analysis project Ga0209489, IMG submission 187527) | Root nodule microbial communities of legume samples collected from California, USA - Siratro white BW (SPAdes) (version 2) | ecosystem: Host-associated > Plants > Roots > Nodule | place...
GTTCAATGGTAACGGCATCTTGGAAGCCAAGGGTCACTGGGCCTTGAGGGATAAATTCGGTACGGTAGGGCGATTCAATAATCACTGGAAGCCCGCTAACGGTCTCGAAGGGAGATTGCACAACACTGAGGGCCAGAGTTTCATTTCCAGTTTTAATTCGCTCAACTCCACCTCCGTTTGAAAATATGTATGGCAATATATGGAATCTGCCACCATTTTTTACAACATTACCGTACATGTCAGTGACAGGTTGAGCAGTGGTTGAAGGAGGGTAGAAGCTTAGGGCAGAAACAAGGAAGAGAGCAAAAAGGATTGCGCTCGCCATTTCTTTTGCTGGCTATGGAACAGTTAAGGCTTTTCTCTTCTTTGTTGGGTTTGGTTGTGTGAATAAGCGAGCATGGCAGAATCCATTTATAGTGCTACGTGAGCTGATAAGATGAACTGTTTCTGTGGATAGAAACAAAAGATCCTAGGAATTTAAAAACGTGTCAAAAAAAGATGGAAGAAAGGACGGTCATAGTTAGATTTAAATATATCTTTCTTTTCGATATAAACTAAGGGTTTTTTTGGTTCGTTAAAAATATTTTTAGAAGTTTAAATTATTATTTTCAGTTCTTATATAACTAAAATTCAACATCAGTCTTTATTAATGATGGAAACTCTTGAAAACTTTAAGACTTGTATAATAAAGTTTGCTCGTATGCTCAAATAATCAAGTGTATATTTTTGTCTTTTATGATGTGTAAGGATATGTTGGTGTCTTTGAGGTTATGCACGTTAATATTTAATATATATATATATATATATTATAAAAAAACTCAAATTACTTATGAAAATTATATACGGATGAAAATTCATATGTAAAATTTATATTATATAAAAAATTTTATCTACGGTTCGTATGTAAAAGCAGCACTACATATAGAATTATTTACGGATTCAAATCTCTATATAAAATTAATATTACATACGAATTTTTACATACAGATTTGCATCCAGGATATTACATATGGATTTAATCCGTATATAATTCATATGTAATATAATCTATACTAAAAATCAATATTACATACGAAATTACATACAAATTTTTTATCAAGGGTATTACTTACGAATTCCATCCGTATGTAAATACATATATAATATAATTCATATTAAAAGTTAACATTACATGGAATTACATACAAATTTGTATCCAGACTTATTACATAAAGATTAAATTCGTATATAAATTCATATACAAATATTTATGATATTATTTTTAATATATTATTATTATAAATATTATTATTATTAACATTAATAATATTATTATTAATATTATTATTACTAGATATTATTAATATTATTTATATTGAAATAAAATTATTGTTATTATTAATAATATTATCATTATCATTATTATTATTATTATGAATATTATTAATAAGGTTAATATTAGAATTATTATTAATTATAGAAATTATAATTACAATAATAATAATAATAACAATAATTATAATAAGAATGCTAATAATCATATTATGACAATAGTGTTGCTTTGGTTTAATGGTAATTCATATATAAATTCATATACAAATATTTTGGTTTAAACAATATTCGTTACATACGGAATAAATCCGTATGTAAAATTCTGTCTGTAAATTACATACGGAATAAATTCATATATAAATTACCTATGAGCATATTACATACGAATTTTTATCTGTATGTAAATCAGTATGTAAAATGATTATATATATATATATATATATATATATATATATATATATTATTTTTATAAGTTTTAATAATTTTATAATTAAATCTTTTGATTTTCAAAAATTCTTTAAAAACAATAAAAACTTTTTAAATCATTAATCTTTCAACAAGATATTAATACAATCTTACTGAATTTTTATCTTAAAACATGTCAAAATAAAAAAGAAAATATTATATTATATTTTAGAACTTTATGAAATCTTTACAATATTGTCTGATATTAATTAGTAAAACAATTATTTTAAGTTAATAGATGATCTGTCAAAAATAAATCTCATTTTTTATGTAGTGTAATAATATGTGATGAACAAAGATAATATAGAAAAGAAGATTATTATCAAAATTTTATACTGGTTGTGAAAGACTTTTTACACTAGTTTCACAAACGATATTAAGGTAGGCGATGTAAAATGTTCATGACTTTTTACATCGAATCTATAACTAATGTAAAATGTTCACGACTTTTTACATCGAATCTATAACTAATGTAAAATGTCTCAATATTACATAAGTTATAAAACAATTGACGTAAAAGAGAGTTTTCAAGAGCCTAAAGTTTGAAAAATTAAGACCTATTACAACAATCCCATTCTAGTGGAGTTTATGCTTGCATTGTGGGAAACATATTACGTTGGTTTTCAATAGAATTGATGTAATATCTCATTCTACTAGAACTTTTTTTTTATTATTTTTTGCATTGTGGAGGATATATTACATTGGTTCTGCTGAAAACTGATGTAATATCGATTCTCAGTAAAACATAATATGGGAGATATAATATTGGTTAGTGTTTTAATTGATTTGGTATCACCTCGCTAGAAACAATTCAATGCTTTCATATTTCATTGCTTATATGTCTTAACCGATTTAATATATCATTTTTTACATCCATTAAAGTCTTAACCGATGTGATATGTGACACTTTTTTTAAGTTTTTCCAATTTTAGTGTTTTTCCAACATGCACAATTTTGTCAACCAAAATATACCGAAACCAATACATATATCAAAACCAATTACAAAACCAAAACTTAGGAAAATTAAATTAACATAACATATATCAAAACCATTTCCAAAACAATGTCTATACATGTAACACACATTTATACATTTTTATAAGTTCTGATTTCTAATGTTAATAAAATACACTACCCATTCATGACAAATTTCTTCTATTGCGAGTGTCCAATGACTCGGTATTTGAACAAATCAATAAATATTGGTCTTCATCATCACATATGAAACATCTAATTGATTAGCTTTTTTAGAAATTTAAAATCTTTTAATACCTGTTCCCAAGAGTCAACAACATTGACACGAGTTATCGTCCATATCCAATACGTAGCATAATAGCCACATTCAAAACTTCCTTATTGTTTATTACACTATAATATATAAAATTCAACAAAGTTAATTTAGTTAACAACTAAAAAAATGAAAATTTAATAGTTTCAATAAAGAACTAAATACCTTAGAAAAAATCGTTTGTAGACATTAATTGCACTAAAAAGAAATATCATTAGTAATTTACAATATATTATATATAAACAATAGTAAAAATATTATTTCTTAATTAAATCATATCCATGTACTATAGTCTTTATATCTGCACTTAACTTTCTATGCAATGAACAAAACCACACTACAGTATTATCATGCGACAAATAACCATCAATTCCCAATAAGACCTAAAATAACCAATTGATAAGTCACATTCTTTGAATTATGTAACAGCTACATGTATTCAATTTTACTTACCCCTTAATAACAGGAGCCATATAAATTCTGTTGCGAGATTCCTGAATCCATCTTTAAATGTAAGTCTGACATTCCACTCTTTTATTTCTAGACTTTTGTACAGATTGTGGCATCCTAAGGAATGATACAAGCTAACTCAAACAATTCATGACCAACTCCTGAATTGGATTCACATTAATGTAAGTCTGACATTCCACTCTTTTATTTCTAGACTTTTGTATAGATTGTGGCATCCTAAGGAATGATACAAACTAACTCAAACAATTCATGACCAACTCTTGAATTGGATTCACATTTAATTGGAGTTGTGATTGGGGCTCATGACTTAAATCACCATTTGTCGCAACAGGATCACGACAGGGCGATCACAAACTTATTTATTTTTTAAAATGTTTAAATTGATAATGGAGTCGCCACTATAGCTTTTTATGGGAAAATTATAGAAAATCAGGGATGACGTATTTCTAATTTTAAAAGTTGATTGATGGTAGTTTGATATTTTTTATTTTTTCGAAATTTCATTTAATCTTGTTTTTCTGAAAGAAAAAGTTTATAATTTTATTAAAACTATTAATTAAATGTTTTTTTTATTTTTTTTGAAAATATTATACATATTTTTAAATTATTTTTTTAAATTATTTTAAATCTAATATTTTATTTTTACAAGTTTATGTTAAAAAAAAGGTTCTTTTTTATTCTTTTCCTAACTTACTTTTATTTTGTTATTAAAAAAACATATACAACATAAAAACAATAAGATTAATTAAAAATAAACAATGAATCCTAATACCCTAAAAAAATAAACAATTGAGTTACTTTGTTTCTGATTATTTTGGTTTTTGTTCTTTACTGTGGCTGTTTGGTTTCGTGAGGGATAGTGGCGGTTGATGTTAGGCTTTTTAAATTGGGAAAATGGGGCTTCTTTGCTTTTGGGTTCTGTTTCTGGATGGGTTGCTTGGTGGATTTCTGTTTTTGAATAATTTATGTTTTGGTACAAGGTTTGTAAATTTTCGAATTTGGGGCTATGGCTATCATATATTCGATCATGTGTTATGGAGTTGAAATTATTAATTTTCTGGAATTGAATTCGCTACTGACTCTGGACCGACTTTTGATTAACCTGTTTTATTTTTGGAAAGACTATTTGGTATTCTTTTGAGTGAGTCTTTGGATTCACTGAGTTCTGAGGATTTTTGTGGGTTTTGAGTTTAGGTATTTTTGATTCTGGTTTGGGGTTTTGTGTTTATTGTCTGTCTCTGGATTAATGATATCTAATGTTACTATATCTTTGTTATTGGGATTTGGTAACTGTGCTAGCAGCCAAATTTGCCAAATGAACAATATTAGTTTGTGCAAAAAATGCAGCAATTAGATAATCTCAGGATCGGTACGGTAACAGCAACCGTATCAAGCACCTATGATCGTGCCAGTAGCAGCAATCATCTCGTAGATATAATAATTTATTGTGACCATTAAAATTAATTTAACAATGCTTGCAAAATAATTACTCATTTGCACGGCATCAGTGCACAGGTTGAACAAGACACAACAAATACAGATGAAAACATGAATCTGGATAAAATAAAAAATAAAGACAAAAACAAGACAGAATTAAAGGAAGAAGATGAACCCGTTGGAGACTCCCAATTTAGCTTCTTGTTTTCCTCTTTCTGGTGGTTTCTACTGGACACTTAGATTTTTTTTCAACAGAATCCAATAATATTTTTCAATATATTTTTTTTTCAGTGTCTTTTTTCTCTCTAAATTTCTAAGAATTTCTGTGTATTCTCTGTCTCTCCAAATCTGTCCTCCTTCCCTTGAAAATAAAAGCAGTTCTTTATATTTTGTCTGTCCATCCCCTCATCTCCCTCCATAACACTCATAACACTCTCAATCATGATTTAAAATTAAGAATCAATTATTCCACCTATCTGTATTAAATCCTTCTGGCTTAAGACTGTATGCTTACATTTAAGGAAGAATAAGTAAAAAGACAATAATAATAAAAAAAGAAAAATGAATAGTCAATGAACATGAATAGCCACTAAACATGAATAGCCCCTGAAACATGAATAGCCCCTAAACATATGAGTATAGGAAGACTATGAGATGATAGTTAAATAAGGCTATGGGAGTTTAAATGTCAAAACATGATTGTTAGTTAAATGTTAAAAGCATGACTTTTGGTTAAATGTTAAAAGCATGACTATTAGTTAAATGTTAAAAGCATGATTACTAAATGTGATAAGTGTGAGAAGGCAAAAAGGTGAAAATTTAATTATGAGAGATAAAGTTTGTTAGGCACTAATTAAAGAATTAAAAGGTACTAAAGTTACATAAGGACTTGAATGGGACTTATGTGGCAAGCACAATTAACAAATAAGGAGGTGTAAACAGTAACTTTTTTATTAGTAAATTAGACTTCAGAAAACATCTCTCTATTCAGTTGGGTTCACTTAATTTTTCTATTCAATTAATTTTAAGACAGACCCAACACCCCTTTTTTTTGTTATTTTATCATTTTTTACAAATTTCATTTTGTCTTATTATTATTATTATTTAATCAAACTTTACTTATAAAGTCAAAGTTCCTTTTTATTATTTATTCTAAATGCCAAAGAAACTAAACGACACATGTTAAAAAGTTTTAATTTCTTATTTTTATTCTTTTATTTTATTTTTTCCTTTTTATATTTGCAAAAATAATTTTTATTTGTCCGGATGAAATTGCGTGTTGACACCATTAATTGATGACTTTTCTTTCCTCTTACAATCATGTAAACCATGATTACAAATATTATGTATCAATCTAAATAACATTATGATAAATTAATTAAATATGCCTAATTATTTTTTGAAATGGCCTTAATGAGATGTGTGGGCCATGCAATAAATGTTCGAAGTGCCTTTCCCACTATTTTAACTTCTGAGGGCATTGAAACCTCAACACTTTCATCTCTAACTTCTTCAACGGTCATTCTATTCAAATCATCATGAATGCTCACATTATGCATTGTTGAAGCTCTAAGATACACTCTCCCGATGGCCACACTAGACGAGGAGGAACTTCACTTTGTATTGTAATAACCCGTATCTAGGATACTTATGCAATGCTTCAAACTTTTTTCTATACAATATACAATTATTGGGACATGGATGTATTTTTTGGTACTCCATACCCATCAGACACAATATATTCTTCACCTCATAGTGATGTATCAGTGATGTATTACCTTCTGGAAGCATCTTATGCAACAACTTGAGTAATTCAGTGAAGTTTTTATTGGTTCATCCATTTCTTGTCATGATATTAAATAATCTTAATACTGTTGACAAACGTTTGAAGCTTGAACAATCAAGATACAATTTTTTTTCTAAATCGTCTTTCAACAAATCATACATGTGTGCTTATGGAAACTATCTTCTCTAATATCACGAATCATGTCCTTCATGCAATCCTTGGAATGTATATTAGAATTTTGACATTTCGATTCAGATACAAATGGTAGGTATACAACTTCACCATGCCAAGTCTTTAAAGAACCATCACAAAGAACATGGTCTCATATCAAATGAATTTCTAGTTGTTTTCCATTCAAACAATTAACACAAGGAAAATAATATTTCATTTATACCTCCTCCATTTTATTGAGAAAATTGTAGAAACTCTTCATCGCTATTCTCATACATATCACTGTCAACAACCCCAACAAAAGGAGTTAAATCACAAACATTAAAAGTGGAGTTGACTCTATTATCAGCGGGGAGATCTAGCCTATATGCATTATCATTAATTTTCTAGAGGACGTGGAGTGGATTCATCTCCTTTGGGATTGAGTTTGGACTTCCTCTAAGAGGGAAATCTTTCTTTTCTCGAATGCAGTCATACCTAGTTCCTTTTCTCAAAATTTATTTTCTTTCTCCCATTGTTTTTGTAATCAACATATTTTTGAGTTTGTTTTTTAATTTAGTCATTGACCTTGTCATGAAACTTCTTGACAAACTCCGTGTTAGCCACTCCTTATGAACTAAAGAAGTTTATTCAGAAGTGATAGTAAATCAAGAGGAGTGAGAAGGTTAAATATGTAAATAACCTCAAAGGGAGAAAGGTAAGTAGTCTTGTGAACTACTCTATTATAAACAAATTCAATGTGATGAAGATATTCATTATGAGAGTTCTTGTTGCCCTTAATAATTACTCTCTACAAAGTGGATAGACATATGTTTACTATCTCAATCTATCCATCAGATGAGGAAGACATAAGGTTGAAAACAACAGTTTAATTTATTATCCTATTCTCAAACATCTTAAGAAAAATCTAATCAATTACTTAAAACCTTAACTCATAAAACCTTTTTCACATGCTTTTTAATCTTTCAAAACAATTATCTATTAATTAACCTTAATATTGTTTGACTGCTAAACTAAAATTCTAGTGAATACCTTATGTGTAAGACTCTTAAACAAATACAAAGAAAGTTATAACATTCAATACAACTTCAATATCAAAATCTTCAAACATCATTATGAAAACAAAATATAATAATGTAAGTCCAATAATGTGTGGAAGAATTTTCACAAACAAAAAATTATAAACACTTACATCGATCATAAATATAAATAATATTGAATAATATAGAAAATAATATTTAATAACAATTTCTCTATCGCCGATGTTGAATATATATTTCTACATGGTTAAGAAATCAATATAAAAAACTTGTAATAATTTACACATTTGTCACCACCTCTTTTTTCAATATCAATTAATAGCTTATGTAAAAAAGAGGTTGTGGTATCATTCTCCCATTTTCCTTCATAAAAAAAAATTCTTTATAATGTAATTTTATTAAAATTATAATTTTTTTATATTTCTTTTCATTTAATACACATATTTAAAATATAAATATAATTATGAATTATTAACTTACATTCTAAATTAAAAAGTAATTTGAAATAATTAAAAATTGCTAATAATTAAGTGGAAATAATAAAGTTAATAGATTTCATGTTATAAAAAAATAATTAAATGTATCAAGACATATATAATTTGTTTTAGCGAATGCTTTTCATTAAATCAATCAAATTTTCTCTCATTCATTTTTTCAAATTGTTATTATTATTGATATTATTATTAATGTTAATATTATTATTTTTAATAATTATTATTTATAGAAACTATAATCATAATAATAATAATAATAGTAGTCATAATATAAATAATAATAATAATAATAATAATCATATTACAACAATAAAATTTATCTTGTTCTCTCTTCTTCGATTCAATTCTTATTGTAGATTGTTAACGATATGGATTTGAAATTTTTAAGCAATTTTTTTTTTGGTGTAAAATAACATATTAATTATCAAATAAAATAAGAAATATAAATGTAACTCTATTATGTAAGTAAAAGAGGTAGGTAGTATTTTTGTTTAAAATTGAAATGAACGGCATTATCATTTACAACAGATCATAAAAGATAAATGTAATTTTTTTTATGTTTTAACATTTGAATTTATTCTTTCAATTCTTTTGAATATAAAAATAGTCTATTTTATTTTGAATATAAAAATATTCTATTTTATTTTGAATATAAAAATAGTCTATTTTATAAATTTAGTTTCCAAATAATTACAAAAAGTTATTTTTAACATTATGAGAATTTAAAATTACTTATTCAGGAAAAAAATTTCCTAAATTCTTTTTTTTAAAACTATTTATATGGTAAACTTAGTTACCAAATAACTAAAAAAGAAGTAATATTTTTAAAATTGTGAGAATTAATAAATTACTTTTTCATGGACAAAAAATTCCCAAAAATTTTAGAAATCTAAAAGACATTGCAAGCGTATTGGACCACTGTAGTTATCCTTTCTATAAAGGACAATATACTCGTTTCTCACGTTGCAACTTCAATGGACCCGATTATTACAAACGACGTTGATGATAATAGCGAAACGTACAACCAAACAGTGATAATAAGGTGTACGTGGCGACGAGATTTTGTCCATGTGATGTTTGGTTTTCTCCGTATTCCGAGTTTCGCGTAAGTTCTACCACTAACCATAATCTCGAAATCACTTTCCTCTTTCATTGGAATTAAGGTAGGAGACAAAACATCGCAATTAACACAGCTAATATATATAACTCCAGATTACAAATAATACAATTTACAGTATATTTGAATATTTGATAGGTAAGTATTTCTTAAGTTATTTAAACCTGAAATCCATAAATAAAATATAGGTAGATTAATTTAGTAGATAAATAAGCTTTAATATTTGTTGATTATCAACTTCATTGATTAATTTTTAGATTGTATTTTTCATAACATTTTTTAAAATTGATGTTTTTCGATCGTTTTTTAACTGAGTTTATCTTTTCTTTTTCATGTCACTTTATTTTATTATGCCAATTTGAGTTTTTAAAGGAAAGACTCAAGGCCATTGAAAGAGGAAGTAATCATAGACTGGAGGATGATGGGAGATTATGCCTGGTTCCAGATGTTATAATTCCACCCAAATTCAAAATACCTGAATTTGAAAAATACAAAGGTCACCTCGTGTCTCAAGAGTTATCTGACAATGTACTGTAGAAGAATGACAACTAATGCACACAATGAGAAACTCCTAGTATATTTCTTCCAAGATAGCTTGGCTCATATAACTTTGAATTGATACGTTCATCTTGAGTCAGCCTGCATCTGCTCATGGAAAGATTTGGTGGATGCCTTTCTGAAGCAGTATATGTACAATGTCAACATGGCTCCCGACAAGTTGCAACTATATCAAAGAAGAGTGTTGAAACCTTCAAGGAGTATGCTCAAAGATGGAGGGAACTTGTAGCCCAATTGGATCCACCTTTACATGATAAGGAGATGGTGGTTATGTTTATAGACACATTGCAGTCTCCCTTCTATGAGAACATGCTAGGTAGTGTCTCTTCCAATTTCACCGATATTGTGATCATTGGAGAAAGGGTCGAGCTTGGAATGAAAAGTGGGAAAATTGTATATGGCCCGTCCGAGGTCGCAAATCCCAAAAGATCTAATCCTGAAAGAAAAGACGATGAAGTTCAAGTAACATCTAACATTCCTCACTATGGTAGTCACGCACTGCCTATGCCAAATAATCTCCATCAGCAGGGTCAAAATGGGAAAAATAATTCAATCAAGGCCAGAGTTAGAGTGCAAATCAGGAAAAGAACTTTGTCCAATTTACTCCCATTCCTGTTACTTACATTAGAACCCTTGCCGAGCCTCCTTCGTAAGTTCCTAGTTGCTGTATGTCCCCTGAATCCTTTACAACCACCAAACCCTAAAAGCTACGATCCTAATGCTAGATGTGATTATCATGACGGGGGATTGGTCATTCTACAGAAAGATGTTTGGCATTTATACACAAGGTGCAATCCTTGATTGACGTAGGATGGTTAACTGTTCAAGAAAATGGACCTAATGTTGAAAATAATAATCTTTCGGGCAGATCCAATAAATGCCAAATCGTGAATGAAAAAAGTGATTACGTCAATAGATGGGGAAGCTACAACAAGTGAGAAGAGCCTAGGTACTTGGCCAAGGGGATGCATGATACAAACCTGCTAAAGTTCTTATCTATTTTGTTCAAACTATAAATTTGCATTGATTTTGTATTTGTGCTGACAATCATGCAATGCTATTACAAATTTACAAGCAATAAATATCATGCGATTGTCCACAAGTCCGTACTAGTTGTTGTATGGGCAAATCTTAAAGGATGCGGTAATAAATCAAATAATGAAACAAAATAAAAAGATAAAATAATCATTTAAAAATAAAAAAGGTGATCAAATGATTGAATTAATTGTTTTTCTTTTGATATATTTTTTTAGTTCATGATATTGCGAAAAAATAATATTTTGAAGCTTGATATTTTAATAAGGGGTAAAAGTTGACAATTTTCATTGAAGCATTTGCATGCATGTTGTTTGAATCCTTCTAGCCTTTTCTCATCCCCAAAATCCCAAAAATCTCAAAATGAAAGGATTTGTCCTAGTAGCTACCGTCACCTGAAATAACAACACAAGAATATCACACTGGGGTAGAAACGTCAAGTCTCTCTCAATTGGTTGAGTAAGTGATTAATCTCCAATTTACAGAGGCAAAATATAAAAAAGCAAAAATAATGAAGTTCGTTAGATTGAAAACACGCAAGGACGATCTAAGCAAAAGATAGAACGAAAAAAATAGAAAAGAAAAAAAATAACACATATTGGAAGTCAGTAAATTTTGTTTCCCTATCAATCTCTTTGAAAATTAGGCGATCATGATTCGATGAAATGATATATGGCCATGTTTCTTTATGAAAAAAAAAAAAGAATTACAAATTCTTTACACCTTTTTTAGCCAAAAATAAATTCTTCCTTTGAAAATTCCCTAAAAAAGGATCTTCATTATGTTAAAACTTAGTTTAAGGTGTATGTCAAAAGCTTCAAAAAGTCAAGTAGAAAAAATCTAACAAAGAATAATGTAAATCCACAACAAGAAATGTTATCACAAAGTGATGAAACAAGTAAAAAACAAAAAGAGAGAAGAATGGAAAAAGAAAAATGAAGAGAAAAATGAAGAAAAGAAAAATGATGGAATGTTCATAAAGGAAAACCTTGATTGTTTTTCATAGCATTTGGTTGATGATCATTGTTTTAAAATATAAACCCACGAATATTTTTGAGCTTTTATATCCTTTTCTTCTCCACCTTATAACCTCTGGCCATGTTACAAACCTAATAAAGTCCGTATTGATTGAAGAATGATAGCCATGATTTTCATAAAACTTAACCTTGCAACAAAAAGATGTGACAACAATATGTGTCGAAAAAAAAGGAAAAAAGAAAAAAAGGGGAAATGAAAATAATTGAAATGCCTCCGGTAGAAAAAATTGCATTTACCAACCAACAAACTGACTGAGAGAAGTAATAGAGAAGAAAGCAATACTGGGACAATCCTTTCTTTCCACCTTAAAAAAACAAATCACCTTCCATCCAGACCTTTCTTCACCCTTGTACAGCTAAACTAGGGTAGTTTGCATTTGTTTCCTTTTAGGGATACAATTTTCTCTATATGATGTTGCACCAGTTAGTCTTCATCAAACCTCACTATGCATTTTACCCTTCAAATAAGACATTCACACTTCACTTAGCCTACCCAATATACCTTGCATAAAATTCTTCCTTTTAAAGGAGCATGCTAATGATAATATATTTGATGTTGTGCAATCCCTCCTTCAAAACTCTTCAATTTTCTTTCTCACATTTTTTCATCCACTTATGAATTCAAGCGCATGCATTAAAATATTGCTGCAAATAAGTAGTGAACATTGATTTACTAAATTTACTATTAGATTCATTGAGAGACGACTTGGAGTTAACTTTTCCTTATCTATACTATCATCCCTTTGGTGTTAGACGATCTAGTACTACATTAGGCGATCAATACTGAAATTCTTTTAATTTGCTCGTGAAATGACAACAATCAATATGAATAATAATATAAAATTCATTTCAATCAGACCGAATACAATCCAATGAAATTAAATTAAACACAACCATATATAACTTGAATATTTATATAATAATGATTGATTGAATAACAAATATTCAATAATCATATATTTTATTTATTTTAAATATCTCAACCCAATTTCAAAAAGATATATAAATACAAACCATCATACAAAAAATACTTAGCTTAATTCTCATACTCACTTATATGTACTTATAATTTCCTATATCTTTAGAAACTTAAAGATTAAAAAATCTTCAACATATGATCTCCCCTCATCGTCGTCTTCAACGAACTTAACAATCATATCTCATATCTCATAATTATAAAATATCTTATAATTATACCTTAACTTGTAAGATAAACAACTTATTCTATGTCAGAACCCAAACCTTTTCCTTAAACATTTTACTTATATTATAAGATTGTTTCTGTTAGCATCAGTAGGCTGCTATGATTATTTGATGAAGCCAACCAAGTGAAGAAGTTCAGGACCTTATGAGCATATGTGGAATGCATGAAGATTTCATGAAGATTAAAGACTTGGTCTAGAACTTAAGAGTGTGTGTTGTGTGGTAAGTTTGAGGTCTAATCAGTGATGTATGCAATCTCAATCAATGATAAGCTCCACAAGTATTTTCTGAATTAACAAAAGTTTTGAAAAATCACTAAAATCAAAACTTGCGTTTTGAACAACTGTTTTAACTAACTGGAGAAAAACAGTCGACTATTTGGAAAATCAATCGACTGAATTTTTAAATGACAGTTATGTTTAAATAGTTGGCGCGAAAGTTTGGAAGTGAACAAAAATCATTTTTACACATTTTCTGAGCACGAAAATTTGAGATTTCAAAGAGAGCGAATGCGCCCGTGAGTCTTGTGATCAAAGATCAATAGAAGTTTTTCATCAAAAACTGTTTTCTTGAACTGCTGCTGGAGCTATCATTTAACTGAGATAGTTCTTCGCTGATTTGATCATCAAGACTAAGCCTTCTATACCCTTTCTTATTACTTTTGTCATTCTTTGTATAGAAGTGTTTGTATTGCAGTAACTGTGTTCATCCTTCATCTGTATTGACATTTCTACTGCGTTCTTGAATTTCCTAGGTTGGTAATTCTGTTCTGTACAGTGGGCTCTGTACAGGGTGCGACTTGCTGTGGGTTTCAACAAGGGTCTTCGTGAAACACACAGTGGGTTTCTGTGTGGTTTCCTATTCTGCTGTGGGATCAGCAGTGGTCTACTGCGAGTTGTAGTGAGACGTTTCTGAGTTATACAGTGGTCTCTGTATAACGTTACTTGTTGTGGGTTTCAGCAAGGGAGTTTTTTAAGCACATAGTGGATTTTGTGGTGTTTCTTGGTCTGTTGTAGGTTCAGCAGGGGTTGGCTGCAGAGTGCAGTGTCGTCTTGCTGTAGGGAAGTATTGTAAACTAGATCAGGTTGATCAGTTTAGTGAAATCCTTACTGTGTGTGAGGGACTAGACGTAGCTTAGTTGTTGGGTGAACCAGTATAAAAATCCACTGCGTCCTGATTTTCTCTTGCTCTCTCTCTTTCGTGTTCTTGCTGATTTTCTTGAATTTTTCAGAATTAAGTGAATCTTGCTAATTGAATAACTTCATATTTTACTAAAAGCATTTTCAGTAACAACTTAAAATTATTTTAATCCATTTTAACTCAGTCTAATCCAAACTGCTTTGAATCTATTAATAACCAGTATATTAGTTTCCTGTAAATTTGCAGTTTTGCAATTTGTTGGGTTTACTATTTACTAGTTTATTTTTCTAGAAAACCAAATCTCTAACTGTTGTTGGTTAAAGACTGTTTTTCATACATTTAACAAAGTTTATAATGTTTAACAAAACGGTTTTTAACTAGTCAAGCTTGATAAACTTGAAATTGATCAGTTCTTTCTGTGTGGTTAAGTTCTATTATGTTTTTGTGCAGTAAACTAAATCGCTTCCGTACTTACATTTAAATTTTGATAAAATTATTTGATTTGCTGCATTGTACTATGACTGGATTATATTATGTTCACTGTTTCATTCTACTGCTTTCACAGCAAAGTCAATAAAGATCCAGTTTATTAAACGAATTTGAATTTTATTAAAAAGTCAACTAATTTTTTGGAAAAGATTTTGAAATCCAATTCACCCCCCTCTTGTATTTCAGCCAAAACAGTTTCTTTCAATTGGCATCAGAGCTAGGACTTGTGTCCTAGTCAAGTTTTCGATCCATGGCTGAAAACAGTTTGCCTTTTGTTGAGGGGGCTTCAATAAATAGACCTCCAATGTTTTCTGGTGTGAATTACCAATTCTGGAAAATCAGAATGCAAATCTTTATTGAGTCTATTGATAGAGGCATTTGGAATGCAATTATAAATGGACCGTATATACCTATGCATATTGTTGATGGTGTGTCTACTGTGAAATCTTTTGATGAACTAACTAATATATAGAATAAGCGTGCGCAGTATGATTGCATTGCCAAAAATATTATAACCTCTGCAAAGGAGAATTTTTCAGGGTGTCTCAATGTACCTCTGCAAAGGAGATGTGGGAGGTGCTGGAAGTCACTCATGAAGGCATGAATGATGTGAAACGGGCAAGGAAACATGCACTGATTCAGGAGTACAAATTATTTAGGATGCAATCAGGAGAATCAATTGCTGATGTGCAGAAACAATTCACTCATATAATTAATCACCTGATCGGACTGGGAAAGCAGTTTGATAAAGAGGAACTAAACACCAAGATTCTCAAATGCTTGGAGTAGAAGTTGGCAGCCCAAGGTGACAGCAATTTCAGAAACTAGAGATTTAACAACTCTCACAACAGTTGTACTATTTGGCAAACTAAGAGAGCATGAACTGGAGATGACAAGGCTGAAGGAAATGGAATCTGCTGAAAAGAAATCTAGAAGTCTTGCACTGAAATCAAAAGTTGCTGAAATAGAAACCAGTGAGGACAGTTCAGAAGAAGATAGTGATTCTGAAGACATCAGTCTGCTAACAAAACAATTCCAGAAATTCATAAAGCTAAAGAGAAAGGGAAAGAATCAGCAGTATAAAAGGTATACTAGAAAACCTGATTTAAATTCAAATAAGCTAACCTGCTATGGCTGTGGCAAACAGGGACATATGAAAGCAGACTGTCCAAATCTGGATAACAAAGAGAAGAGCATTAAAGAAAAGAATTACAAAGCTGGAAAAGGAAGAAAGGCATATGTTGCATGGGAAGACAATGCTTCTTCATCCAGCAGCTCTTTGCAGGAAGACAATGAAGGAAATCCGTGCTTTATGGCTGGAAAAGATTCTGAGGTTAGCAGTGAAGATTCCAGTACTTCCTTTAGCAGTACAAATTACAGTTTACTGCTGAATGCGTTTCAAGAGACGCATGAGGTAGCAGAGAAACTGGCTCGTTCCAACAATAGACTGAAGGGTAAGAACAACTGGTTGGAAGCCAGAGTTAAGGAACTGGAAGATGAAGTTTTAAGACTGAAAACTGACCTTGATCACCACAAAACTTCCAGTAACTTAGACTCCAGCAAGCCAACAAAATGTGAAAACTGTGAAGTTCTTCAAAAGAAGGTGAACTACCTAATTACTACTGCTTCAAAGTTGACTATGGGAACAGCTAATTTGAATGCCATTCTGGGCTTTCAGAACTGTGTTTTTGAAAAGGCTGGAATTGAACATCAACCCAATTTCCCAAGGAAACAGAAAAAGTACAGTAGCTTTTTCGAAACCAATACTAAACAGTTTTCACAGCCTATTACCTGCTTCTACTATATGAAAAGAGGTCATTCTGCCAAGGACTGTAAATTTAGAAGGTTTTTAGTGCCAAAAGGTTTAGCTAGGTGGGTGCCCAAAAGCACATCTAACACTGCTGGACCCAAATTTAACAGGGTACCAATGCCTCAATTCTAATCTATTTTGCAGGTCTGCTTGGCATCCAGTAAGCTGATGTGGTATCTGGACAGTGGATGCTCAAAGCATATGACAGGAAATTCATCTCAGTTGATTAATATCAAATGGAAACCTACAGGATATGTGACATATAGTGACAATATCCGAGGCAAGATACTTAGAGTTGGTGATATGAAGAAATAATAGAGTAATCATCGAAAATATACTCTTAGTGAAAGGATTAAAGCACAGTTTGTTAAGTATCAGTCAACTGTGTGATAAGGGGTACAAGATCACGTTTGTGCCTGATCAATGTCTCATGTAGGTAAAAGAGTGAGTAACATTTACATGCTTAATGTGTCGTGCATAACATCTAGCATGAATTGTTTGATATCCCGAGATGATGAATCTTGGTTGTGGCATAGAAGACTTGCACACATTCACATGCATCACTTAAATAGGATTGCATTTAAAGATCTTGTAATTGGTCTTTTTAAGCTTAAGTTTGAGAGGAACAAACTGTGTGGAGCATGCCAAATGGGTAAGCAAACTAAAAGCTCTTTTAAACCGATTAATATTGTTTTAACAACTAGACCACTTGAGCTGTTGCACATGGATTTATTCGGTCCCTCTAGAACTATGAGCCTAGGAGGGAACTACTATGGTCTTGTTATTGTTGATGACTATTCTAGGTTCACTTGGACATTTTTCATTGTCACCAAAGATGAGACTTACCATGTGTTTAAGAATTTTGTCAAAGCGATTCAGAATGAGAAGGACTGCAGTATCTCATCCATTAAATCTGAAAATGGGAGAGAATTTCAGAATGAGAAGTTTGACAGATTCTGCAATAAACTGGGTATTAAACACAACTTCTCAGTACCAAGAACTCCACAACAGAATGGAGTTGTTGAAAGGAAAAACAGATCTTTGGAGAAACTGGTTAGAACCATGTTGAACGAGAATGGACTACCCAAATACTTCTGGGCAGATGCTGTCAGCACAGCGTGTTATGTGCTAAATAGAGTGCTGATCAGACCTATACTGAAGAGAACTCCATATGAACTATTCAGAGGAAGAAAACCAAACCTGCCTAACCTAAAGGTCTTTGACTGTAAGTGCTTCATACTTAATAATAGTAAGGACAACCTTGGGAAGTTTGATTCCAAGTCTGATGAAGGTATTTTGTGGGTTACTTACAACATGGTCACGCTTATCGGGTTTATAACAAGAGGACTATGCTGATAGAAGAATATGTACATGTGATTTTTGATGAAGCTAACCAAGGTATGCAGGAAAAACCTGAGACACATGCAAATGATGAAAGTCCAATTATTCAACAGACTGAAACTGAACTGAAAAATAAGACTGAAGAAACCAGTGTGCTACCAGAAATTCAGTCAACAAAAGTAGAAGAGCAATCTGCTGAACAAGAAGGGGTTCCTAACAGGATCAGTTCAGACTTGCTTAAGGAGTGGAGAATTCCTAGGAATTTGTCACTGGATAATGTAATTGGATAGGTGCAGAAAGGAGTTTCAACCAGGAGGACATTAAATCAATTCTACGAACATATGGCATTTGTTTCACAAATTGAACCAAAGACTGTAGCTGATACACTGGAAGACAGCAACTGGACAACTGCTATGCACGAAGAACTGAACCAGTTTGTAAGGAATGAGTTCTAGACACTTGTTCCTAGAACCAGTAAGATGAATGTTATCGACACCAAGTGGGTGTTTAAGAACAAGTTAGATGAACATGAGAAACAAAGCTAGGCTGATTGCCAGGGGTTACAATCAGGAAGAAAGAATCGATTATGGGGAAACCTATGCACCAGTAGCAAGACTTGAAGCTGTTAGATTGTTCTTAGCTTATGCTTGCATGAATGGATTCAAGCTTCACCAAATGGATGTCAAAAGTGCTTTCCTAAATGGGTATATTGATGAAGAAGTCTATGTTTGTCAACCTGCTGGATTCGAAGATCATAAGCATCCAGATTATGTCTTCAAACTGAAGAAAGCTCTATACGGTTTGAAGCAAGCCCCAAGACAGTGATATGAGAGGTTGAGCAACTTCTTGCTATCTCATGGATATGAGAGAGGCAAAACAGATAAGACATTGTTTGTTAAGAAAGCACTCAATGATATTATTTTGGTTCAAGTATATGTTGATGATATTATATTTGGATCCACTAATCAAAATCTGTGTGAGCAGTTTGTTGCAGCTATGCAGGGAGAATTTGAGATGTCCAT
>Ga0209489_106324_pt1 | contig 19199 bp, 8 predicted proteins | sample SiratrowhiteBW_FD_187527 | JGI IMG/M metagenome (GOLD analysis project Ga0209489, IMG submission 187527) | Root nodule microbial communities of legume samples collected from California, USA - Siratro white BW (SPAdes) (version 2) | ecosystem: Host-associated > Plants > Roots > Nodule | place: USA...
TTGTTTATATATATATATATATATATATATATATATATATATATATATGTGTGTGTGTATAAATGTAATTAGTTATGTTTTAATTTCCTATGAAAAAGGAAATCTTTTGAAATACAATGTTAGTGAATGGTCGATATAAATATCTTTATTATGTATTATGTTTTAACTACTATTTTGGATAGATTAGATGTTATAGATATTTTTTTTTTTGGGTGTTACATATTATATATTTTTAATTATTACAATAATTTTATCAATATTGATTCTACTTCAATTCAACTATGGAACGTTTAAATATTGTCTTAAAAAGTTAAATCGCGGTACTAACTTTAAAAGTATTTAATTTCATAAATTTGATTTTGTCACTTTTCAACTATAATACAGAGAAGTAAAATAAATATCATATTCTAAATTGATTCTAGAGACCCTGAAGAAGGATCGTTTAAAAAAAGAAAATAGCAAATTATAATCTTTTAATGGTACATTAAATTCTGAATCATATCATTTTTTATAATTTGGAGTTCAAATATATATATATATATATATATATATATATATATATATATATATATTATGTGAATCCATCAAGAAATTTATTTTACTTAATTAACAACATCACAATTATGTTTTTACAATTTTTTTAAATGTGTCTTAAAAATACTTTAAAATATTTTTGTTATGAAATGTGCTCATATTTTTTGTTTTGGTCTTTACAAATTTTGTTGTCTTTGTAATTTTTTTTCTAGATTTAGTTTTGGACGCAATTCATAATGATTATATGATCTCAAAATGTGCTAAGATAATATAACATTTTTACAACATATTCGTGAGTTTGTATATTTATAAGTGGGTCCAAAGAAAAAAAAAAAGTTATCCTTCACCAAACAAAATATGTCTTACATGGAAAAGACAATTAAGTTACAACATAAATCGATTTATTACGTATATGTGATTTATATAAGTAGGCCATGCAAAGAAAGCTTATTAGGTAAACAAACATAAATAAATTTATATACGTATATTTGATTTTTTATACTTCTAAGTGCTTTTTAAAGCTTGTTTTTTAGATTATATATGAAGATAATTATCTTTATAATTTCTTTTCTATGGTGAATTCAAGTCTCTAGAACAATGATAATTCATTTTATATTCTATATATAGAGAGAATCTTGTATTTTAAATAACTTTTGTCATAAAGTTTAAAGAGACTTTGTGTACTTGATTTTGAGAAACATTATGTATTAAATACTCAATTTTAGAAAAAAAACTAACAAATATCCAAGAATAACTTAGTGTACTTGTTGTAAGGTAGAACTAGTAGTGATAATTTATAATCTATTGTTGATTAGTGAGACCTTTATAGTTGATAAAGGATAAATGGATATAGTCTATGTTAAGGGTGAATAAATATAAAATAACATGTTCACTGCTCCTCTCTATTGCACAAGTTCCTCTACTCTTGATCGTCTTTAAAATATTTACAAAAGTTTTTTCTAACTTACATGAAAAATCATTAGATGACCCCTACAACATTTAGTAGACCTTTTCACAAGACAAAATTTTCAAGTAGTTTTAAGCTCTATTCAAATACTTTTTTTGAGAACTAATTGTTTATTTAGTTTGTATCAAAGCTAACCTCTAAAAGTTCATTCTTTGCAAGAAATTTTAGACTACTCTTGTTCAAGGCTTAGAAGTTTGACTATTAGAAGAAATAGAAGATTACATTCTTTGTCATTTCATACCAACATGATGGACATAGTAGTTAAGGACAATTACACTCTTGTAGACGAAGACAACGAACCTGCTTCTAGTGTGCCTTATGGACAAATGTGTAGAAGCAAAGGTTTTTTCACAATTATAATGTAAGAAACTCTTTAATTTGTGCAATATAATAAAAGGAGTATACTAGAGTGCATGTGTTCAAAGACTCCAAAGAAATGTGGGACACATTTGATATAACATGTGAGCATTATTTTAAAGTAAAAAGAAATAGACTTACTTCACTTTCTTGCCAATACAAGCTCTTTAGTATGTAAGAAAATGAAATATACTTAGTATATTTCAAACCATACTACATGAGCTTGTTTCTTTTGGTAAATATTATTATAATTACGATTACATTTATAAAATCTTACAAAGTTTTCCAAGTTTAAAGAGACTGCAATTTACAATGTCTAGAAATTCTAAAACCTTGTATATCAGGTCTATTGAAATGGTCGATGACATTTTGAAAGACACTTGATAGAGTGCTTAAGAAGAGATCCCTATCTCTCATAGCTCACAATCCATGATACACATGTAACTACTAGAGAACTTAAGATGGAAGAATTAAAAGAATACCTCGTCAAAGAGAAAGAGCGAGATGTTGATAGAAAAATAAATTATTTTCAACCATTTTTATTGTTAAAAAAGAACTCACCAAGATCAATATATTAAACTTTTTTGAGAAATCTTTAAAGAGAGATTTTGTTTGAAATATTGAAAAGTTGTATCGGATAACTTTTGTTCTTAATCTTTTTATTTATTCAATTATGACATTTATCCACATTATTTTTTAATTTTTGTGTGAATTTTTATACACGGAAGTTTAATGTTTCAATTAGAATGTTTCTACCTATGTACTTTGTATTTTTGATTGAATTTTTAAAAAGTTTGAATTTTTTCAATGATTGTATTTCTCCCTGTAAAATGTGTTTTTAATCTAAGTAGTGAAAATAGAGAAACATTTTTCTTAACTTATGGTGATTCAAATTAGGTGTAGATATGGAAAGAATTGAACCATTAAAAGTTTTTCTTAATCATCCTTTGTTTATATTTTCTCTTATTTTTTGTGTTTTTAATATTTTCTTAAAATTAATTAATTTTTATATATTTTCTTTTATTTTTTCTAAAGTTCTATTCATTAAATTACATATTTTTAAACACTAAATTTCTCTTGTTATTAGGGTACAACCTATTTTTCTTATGATATTTTTATATATTGTTTAAGTGAGACAAATCTCTCTCAAATCAATATAAGTTGAGACAAATGACTTCCATATTCGGAACACCTTCTTGAATTGTGGATCCAATTAAGAAAAATAATAAAATTTGTACTAAAAAAAAACTTAGTAGAACAACATCTTCTCATTTAAATGATATCTTAATTAAGAAAAATTGAATTTTTTTAAGATATATCACTCAAATGAGAAACCATCATTTAAATAATATCATCAAAGAATTTTATTAATTAATAAACTATAAAAATAGAATAATAAACTATAAATTATACTATTTTTAAAACTAAAATTTATTTAATATCGTAAAATATATATCGAAACTATTCATGTACTTTATATTATAAAATATATAGTTGCGTTTAAATATTTAACAAGACTTTTTAATTACTTTACCCTGATTCATTACCCGTCCTATTTTGATTCAGAGATAATAATAAAATTTTTGATCATTTAAAGTGATTAACCTTATTTTAATATTTATGATAAAATATTTATATATTATTAAAAGTATACTTGTAAAAAATATTATAGATATTTATATATTTTGTTTTGGCTTAATCAGTGAAAAATGTTTCAGAAAAGATCCTAATTTTTGCATTCCAAACTTTTAAGCACATTATTATTGGTGTAGAGAATGACATAATTTTCCTTACTAGACTTATGTCATGAAGTCCAAATATTAGTATTTAAATAAAAAATTTATTTGAGTTGATGAATAATTTAGTTCAAATTGCTTATATCAGATTATATATATAAATTGAGATTTACCTTTAAAAAATTGTATCAATTTATTAATTTTTAGAATTACTTTTGAGAATAACTTATTATTTTCTCCTATAACTTAACACATCATCAATAACAAACATACAAACAATTAAAATATATAAAAAAATTATGATTTTAGCTTTATATATACTAAATAAAAAAATTCAATATACAGAAACGAAAATAGAAATCACAATCCTAGAGAATAAAATACTTAGCATTCAAGAGTCCTAATCCATATGAATACAATAACTAGAAAAAATATGAATAAAAAGATTTTATTCATTAACCATGTTTATCAATGGTTACAAACATTATTCAAAGATTAAAATAAGATATATGTCAACTAATAAATCTTATTCAACTTATAATTCTTAAACTATAGAGATGATAAATAATGCAAAACAAACTCTTAATGCTGTAAAAAGATAAAAATAAAAGACATAAATGATTCATGACAATAATAAAATAACTTAAGAATTATTGATTGCTATTATGAGCATGACTACCCATGAACATGCATATGTCCATTTAACTGTTCTTTATTATCAAAAGCTTTGCCACATCCAGGATGATCACATATGAAGCTTTTAGGAGGCTTGGAAGGTCTGGAATGAGTTCTTTTGTGAAAAGCTAAACCTTCTGTAGTTGCCAGTTCTTCACCACATATGTCACATGTGTAATCCTCCCACTCCTCCTTCACTTGCTGCACCTGTCTCTGTTGATTAGTCCAGTAATTGGACATTTTTCTCCAGTCATTGGACATTTTTAAAATATCTAATGTTAATAAGATACAAGTGTGACAATCAGATTCAACAAATGACACCTTTAAATACTTTAACAATATGCATTACTTCTCAATATACTTATATTTGTAATTATATCGTATGTGATTTAATATTTTTTGTTAAAGATGTATTTAATACCCTATATACTGTATATTATTTCTAACTATTTATAGATAGAAAATATATATCTTTAGGTTAATTGCCAATATGTTATTTGTTGGCTCAAAACTTTCATTTTTAACTTGTATTTTCAATTTCAGCTCATAATCTAATTCGGACATTGATTAATTTTGTGACCAGATATTATTTTAATACCTATCCATTTTTTCTTTTAATTGTTTCAATCGTTTTGAGTTTTGATTTCAATTTCGTGTTTTTAATGTTCTAAAGAATATACAATGAAAGATCCGAAAAGAAGCTGGTAAAACTAGTAAACGCCGGTCCAATTCAAAAACTACTATGGATATTTTACATTTAATTAATTTATTATTAATAATAAATATAGATGAACATTATTAAATTTTAATTTAATATAATATATTTTATTTTATGTTTTATATATTATAATATGAATATTTTATATCACTTTTAGTAATGAAAATTACAGTATTATGTTTTTAGTTATAATAATAATTTTATTAATATTGATTCTATTTCAATTCAACTATGCAACGTTGAAATATTGTCTTAAAAAGTTGAATCGCAGTTTTAATTTTAAAAATATTAATTTCATACACTTGATTTTGTCACTTTTCAAATATAATACAGACAAGTAAAATAAATATCATATCCTAAATGGATTTTGGACACCTCGAAGAAGGATCACTTTCAAAAGAATTATTGCAATTATCATATTTTAATTGTACATTAAGTTTTTAATTATGTCGGTTTCTTTTCATAATTTGAAATTCAAATATAAACATATTATATTATATATATGTATATATTATATTATATTATACTATGTTAATATATTTTAAGAAATTATTTAAGAACATCATAATTATTTAACAAATCATACCTTTAAATACTTTAACCATATACATTACTTGCTAATATACTTATATTTATAATTATATTGTATGTGATTTAATATCTTTTGTTAAAGATGTATTTAATGGCCTCTATACTGCATATTATTTCTAACTATTTATAATAGAAAATATATATCTTTAGGTTAATTGCCAATATGTTATTTGTTGGCTCAAAACTTTCATTTTTAACTTATATTTTCAATTTCAGCTTATAATCTAATTCAGACGTTGATTAATTTTGTGACCAGATATTATTTTAATGCCTATCCATTTTTTTTCTTTTATTTGAGTTTTGATTTCAATGTGGTGTTTTTAAAAAACGAAAAGTTTGGCCTAAAGAATATACAATGAAATAATGAAAGATCCAAAAAGATGGTAAAACTAGTAAACGCCGATCCAACTTAAAAACTACCGACGGATATTTTACATTTAATTAATTTATTATTATTAATAAATATAGATGAGCCTTATTAAATTTTAATTTAAGTAAGATAATATATTTTATTTTACATTTTATATATTTTAATATGAATATTTTATATCTCTTTTAAAATAATAATTAAAAAAACTGTAAAAAAATTAAGGCATACAAATTTATTTTAAATTAAAACAAAATAATATAATGATAATAATAATAATGAGAATATTATGTGTCATTACTTTAATTTAATCAGTTTAGTTACTTTCACATCAAATATTTAATCATTTAATCATTATTATTCTTTTAAATCAAATTATTAATTTATTATTATTATTATTATTATTATCATTATGTTATTTTGTTTTAATTTAAAATAAATTTTTATATCTTAATTTAATTATATTGGTTTATTATGATGTGATAAATAATTGATACTCTAATAGTTAGAATGTCTGTTAATGGTAATGACCTGTAACTCCAACTTGATCCACTTATTGTCACAAAATAGTTAATATTATATTATTAAATATTATTTCTTTATTTATAAAAGTTATTATATTATTATTATAATAATAATCTCTATTATTGTTATTATTTTAATTAGATTTGTTACAATATTATTATTATTATTATTATTTCTTAAAAAATAACCATTATATTATTATTATCATTATTATCCCTAAATATTATTATTATTTTAATTTAATTTATATGAATTTAATTATAATTATTGTTTCTATAATTATTATTATCATTTAAATTAAATTTGTATGAATTTAATTAAAAATATTATTATTTAAATTAAATTTATATGAATTTAATTAAAATTATTATTATTATCATTTTAATTTAAAATAAATTTGTATGCCTTAATTTTTTTGTTACATTTTTGTTAATTATTATTATGTAATTATTATTATTATTAATTTTTTGTTAATTGTTAATAGTAACAAATATAGTGTGAAATAATTAAAAGATGATTACAGAGAGAGAAAATTTTTAATTAATGTCTTTAATTGAAATCACCAACATGTGACTTATATTGACCAGCCTGAAATCATGGGTAGATGGAATGATTCATTAATTTGAAATCCTATCTAGCTTGCAGAATTTGTCCATTTTAGTAAATAAAATTTTTTCCCATTTTAAACATTAATATAAAAATGTATACCATAATGAAATGAAAGCTCCCAATGATTGATTACCTAAAAAAATAATAAATTATGAATATCCAATATATACAATAATAAGACAATTAAATAGTATATACAAACTATAGCATCAAAGCAAGACAATCATAAATTATGTGACATAATTATGAAGATACAGAAATGTGATCATAATATTCCGTTAATATTAATAAATATTTATTATTACATTATAATAATATCTAATAAGATATTAGTTATAATTATTATAAAAATTTCACTGATGATAAGTATATATTAACTAGTAGTTTGTAAGAAAAATGACATATAAAAAAAAATATAAATAATTCTGTTTAATAAATTTAAGATACACATAATTTATTTATTTCAAAAAATATTTAATCAAATTCATATTTGTTTTAATTATGTATCTTGTTATCTTTTGACAATGAAATACTATATAATGTCATCATATATCCTATTACAACATATATTTTTCACCATTGATTGAAACACAGAGTCCATTTTAAGCGCATTTAACTTCGCTTTGTGTCACAACAAACTTTTCTTAGAAGCACAAACACCAAGAAGAAACAAACGTAGTAATACCTTCTTATTCTCTCTCTCCTTGAGGGTGATCCGAACAATTCTGAGTTTGAATATCACCTTTCTCCATTTCAACACTCTGAGGAATTGAAGAACTTGGAACAATCAAATGTACTTTTTTTCCAAGCAACGCATCATCACTTGGTTGATCCTAATCATGATTGTGCTATACATCCTTTACTCTTCCAATTTTCTTCTCTTAACGAGGACCAAGAAAGATTGTTCCACCTCCTCCATTCGTTTGGATGCATCCTCCGAAGAACAACAACTTGAGATGAGTGGTAACATGTCCTCAATTGCAAACACTGTTGAAGATGAAAAACCAGGAGAGGATGATGATAAGAACGAAAATGATGATGAAGAGGAAGGGAAAGCAAAGGAAAAAAAAGAAGAGGAAGAAGAACAAGAACAAGAACAAGAAATACCCTATGATGAGTTGTCTCAAAGACAAGACACCAAGGTTGAACACATTGTTTTTGGGATTGCTGCTTCATCAAATTTGTGGGAATCAAGGAAAGAATACATTAAGGTATGGTGGAAGCCTAATCAAAGAGGGGTGGTGTGGTTGGATAGCAAAGTTAGGGTTCAAGCAGATGAAGGGTTACCAGAGATTAGAATTTCTGGGGACACCTCAAAATTTAAATATACTAATAGTCAAGGGCAAAGGTCAGCATTGAGGATTTCAAGGGTGGTGACAGAAACATTGAAGCTTGGAATGAAGGATGTGAGATGGTTCATGATGGGAGATGATGACACTGTATTTATTGTGGATAATGTGGTTAGAATTCTTTCGAAATATGATCATAATCAGTTCTATTATGTTGGAAGTTCTTCTGAGAGCCATGTTCAGAACATTCATTTCTCATATGCTATGGCATATGGTGGAGGAGGGTTTGCCATAAGCTACCCTTTAGCAAAGGAGCTTGCAAAGATGCAAGATCGTTGCATTCAAAGATATCCTGCTTTGTATGGAAGTGATGATAGAATGCAAGCTTGCATGGCTGAGCTAGGGGTGCCCATAACTAAGGAACCAGGGTTTCATCAGGTAAATTATTTGTTTCATTCATTTTATTCTCAAAACTTTTTTCTTTAACTGTTTTACTCATTGTTCAACTAAAGTAATACTAACATGTAACAGCTCAGTTTAATATTTGAAAAATATCATTATTCATAAATTACTTTTATTTGACACTCTTTTTAATAAAATATTATATAATAATAAAATAATTATTTATTTCAGTGTCAAAAAATATATTTTACTGTGTGCAGATCATAAAAAAAATCACATAAAAACTAGAATGAATTGAAGGGAAAAGAAAATGAGGAGCCAAAGAGAAATGATGTTTATTACAGTACTATTAAAACAAAAACAAACTATTTTATAACTGTTTTTCATAATAAAATGTTATATTATAATAAAATAATAATCAATAATACTCTTTTTGATATCACTGTTTCTAAATTACAACATTTTTTTAAATAAAATATTGTACTATAATAAAATAATAATTTCATTAATTAATAAATGGTTTATTTTACATTTGTCTTCTCAAAAAGTATGATTGGTCAATAATGATTTATTTAAGTGTCAAAAATCAGAATCCTTGCTTAAATTTTAACTAGAAAGTAAAAACAATAATTTGAAAACGTTCAGGAAAAAAAAAAAAACGAAACCCTAATCATTCACCACTGCATGTGAAGTAGTTAATGATACCACTTTTACAAGCCCTGGGTTATTTTGATTGTGAATTTTTTTGAAGGAACTGAAATTTGGGTGTTTGTTATGCAGTATGATGTATATGGGGACCTCTTAGGTCTCCTGGGGGCACATCCTGTGACTCCATTAATGACATTACACCACCTTGATGTGGTGCAACCAATATTCCCATTGATGGATCGAGTACAATCCCTGAAACACTTGATGAAATCTGTTAAGCAAGACTCCGGAAGCATAATTCAGCAATCAATTTGCTATGACAAGAAGAGGTTTTGGTCCATCTCTATTTCATGGGGCTTTGTGGTTCAAGTTTTGAGGGGAGTAATATACCCTAGAGAGCTAGAGATGCCAACAAGAACGTTTCTAAATTGGTACAAAAAAGCTGATTACACTGCATACTCATTCAACACTAGACCTGTCACAAAAAACCCTTGTCAGAAAGCTTTCCTTTTCTACATGAACAGAACACGATATGATCCAGTTAGGAAGACCATTTTTGGAACTTATTCTCGTTTCAAAACTAAAAGTCCTCATTGCACATGGGAATTGCAATCACCAGAGGAAATCGATACCATTATAGTTTCTAAAAAACCAGATCCTCTTCGCTGGCAAAGGGTAAGAATATTATTGTTTTCAAACCAAATCAAACATGTGTTTGGATGAATTTTTTTTTATAAATTATAGTTACACTTTATATATATATGTATGTATAATATTTTGTTTATTCTCATTCATTTGCTAATTTATCAACATTGAAATTAACCAATTGAACTTAAATTTTGTTTTTGCAGTCAACAAGGAGAGATTGTTGTAGGGTTCTACCGACACGAAGAAACGCAACTATGTCTATATGGGTGGGCAAGTGTGAAGAAGGAGAGTTTAGTGGAGTAGATTTTTAGGTGGAATTGAGATTCCAAACTTCAATTTTTAGGCATCTTAGGTTTTAAAAATAAATATTTAATAGTAATGGAATGTATTAAGAAGTAAACAAATATAAAGGTAATTTAGAATTTTGTTATACATTAAAATTTCGTTATTGGTATTTAGATTATGCACCGTTGAGATTCATGGTTAGGATAGTTTTACTTGAATTTGGTACTTCCAAAACGTGTTTTCTTTAATTTTCCTTCTGTAAATTTGCCTCTTACAAGTATGCAAGAAGGTACTTATGACATTGATATCTAAATAAATTAAACCCTTCTGAAATTTATATGTATCAAGCAATCTAATATATGTCCTACGTGCAAACATCATTCCCTTGATCAAATATGGACACCGTGCATTCCACAGTAAGATGTAAGAGAATTATTAAAATTCGTGGTATTGAAATTATGTTGAAATATATTATTTTATTTTTTAATGTATTAGTTTTAATGCTATTTCTTTTAAATGTGCAAGATGAGTTTATTTTTGCATTTTCTTTTCATCAAAACAGTATTTAATGATATAATCTTACATTTATTTTCTATAGCATAATTCATCTCTATGCATATCTTCTGTAAACATTTTATTTAACACATTATTTTTTTTAGGTTTGAGTTCCTAGATAAACAATAAGTTCATATGTAATCGAGTTATTTACTACTATTGTAAAATATCATTTATTTTAATTTTGATTTGCATTTTAGAAACTCATTTTTACACTATAAAAATAGGAGTTAATTGCTACTTTTAATAGGAGTTATCGTAAAATTAACTTGGAAAAAAATCAAGTATTTACTAGTTTTTTTAAATCAATTATAGACTCATATGCGTAAAACATAGTTTTTGTTTTTTTTTTTTTTTAAATCTTCTCCTTTGTGACCCTTGATTCTTCTTCTCTTTATCATGAAAAGTTGCTATTATTGTTTGAGTACTAGAATCAACATCCATCCTTTATTTTTTTTATCGGTAAAAAAGAAATGAATAAAATTATATGAACATTTTAAGAATGTCTTAATCATACTGACAGACCAATACACTTTATGAAATATAAAATGAAAAATTCCTTCGAGATACAATTAATGTAGCTAAAGAACATTTGTTTGAAGTGATTATTAGAATATATTAACGACAGCCTGTGTAGAATATATGTAACTAGTTGGTGTGGGTATTTAATAGTACCTTGGGCCATGATCATCTCATGCCTAAACTACAACATGATCGAGTCAAGAAAAATTAACTCAATTAGAATTATCCTTCACATCGAAATCAGTGCCATACAACAAGCTACTCTAGTTGTGGATGTGAATACTTAAAAAATAAAGAATTATTTTATTAATACCAATCACATAAATTATATTATCATCATTGTAATAATCAAAATCTTTAAAAGAAGAAAATAAAATATATTGAAATAAATAAAAAGATATTAAAGATATTTTTCATAATTATTAAATAAGGATAATAAAAATATTGTTTATAAAATATCATTATCGATAAAATTTAATAAAAAAATATTTAGTGATGAATTTATTAACTAAGAAACCAACAAATTTATCAAAAAAAAAAAATTGTTACCAAATTATTTATTAATAATAATAGTAATATTTTCATAATAAAAACTTTTCTAATTTAATAGTTATAAATCTGTCAAGTCCTTTAATAAAAATGTTTGGTATCTAAAATGTTGTAGGAACAAATTTTAACTATTGAAGTTAAATTAATATTTATAACGAGATCTTCACCATATAAAAGGTAATTATTAAAATAGTATAAACCGTAATACATTATTTTTATCTTGTTTTTATTTTAATTTCAACAATTACAAATGTGAAGTTTATTATATTAAAGGTAATTTTTTTATAGTTTATAATTATTTATTTATTCTAGACTTACCGTGGATTTCCTCCAATCCACTATAGTGTAGAGATTAATTGTGCTTGTGAAACTGTAACTGCGATAGCCTGAAAAATTTTCGCACACCCAAATTTCTCTACGAGGATTGAAATATCATTAATTTTAGAAAGGTTAATAGAGTTTAATTTTCTCTTCCAAATATTTTAAAAAATAAATATAAATGATTAGATAGTTTAATTGACCATAATATATTATATATTATATAGTCAACTGGAATGAAATCAACGATTCTAGATTTTTTATTAACTTTTTGGCATTGTCTTTCTGTTCTACTTTCAAATTTCAAAAATTCTTCTAATATATTTTAAAATAGAAAAAAATAATATTTAGAGAATGACTTAGAAGAGTGTGGAAAGACCACGCTTCCTTTGTGGACTTGGCCTGGCTGCATTCTACATCTAATCAAAATTACAAAACTACCCAATTTTTCAAATCAATCCTTCCACTGTGGTCCTAAGCTTTTCACACTAATTCATTTTCTACTTTATTTTAAATTACAAAAAACGAAAATATAAAAAACTATGTCTTATAATAATCTTCGTCTTGATATAGACAAAAGTCCCAGCCGCAAAATGAATGGAATAAAGAAGATGAAGTGTTTGATATATAACAAAATTTCTATGGAATGCATTTATTGAATTCAATTTCTTCGAAGGAACAGTGTGAACTTGAAATTTCAAAGATGATACTGTTCTCATGGTGTGATTTGTATAAACAAAGAATCTGTACTAGAGTTTTATAGACCGTACTATATTATACAGTTTCTTTTTTATCTGCAAACAAATTTTATAAATATTATTTACGAAACTATAGTTGACTTGAATTGATTAGGTGTCTTACGACAGCTAGACTTTTGAAAATGATGTAAATGTCTCAAAAAATTATCAAAATATATAAATTTTGAAAAATTGATTTATATAAATAATTCGTGTTTCTCTGACATAATTTTATTAGGAAAAAACTGTATAAATGTAACACGGTTTTGGAAAAGAAAAGAAATTGGAGTTATTTCACATAAATTTAATTAATGTTGACTGAAATTTATTTTATATTATATTTCAAATAAATTTATATCAACGTGATATAATTTTAGTTCAAATTAAATTATACTAAAAATATGTTATTATGATTGGGTATTACTTATGCTAATTAAGTTTTAAAATATTTGAAAATTTGTTAAGAGACCTAATCAATTTTATTGATTTTAGTTATATTTTTCGTGGTTTAGTAAATTCAAATATAAGAGTTTTATTTTGAAAGTGTTGTGTTATTCATAGTATAAATAAAATTTGATAAGAAAATGTTTTTCTTCTTTAAAAATATTGGGACCAAACATTTTGCATCAATTTATCAATTAAATATTCACTCATTGTATTGTGACCATCTAAAAAATCGGTCTCTACGTGTTTAATCTCTAGCAATTTATCTACTATTCATTTTCGGTCCTTATTTTGATATTAGTGTGTTTAGTGATTGATTTTGGTGGTTGTTAAAGTCTAATATTTTTGTAGTCAAAGGTATGGTTATGTAAAGATGTTTCTTATGATTACTTAGAGATTCTCTAGTTGCAAAGCTTTTATTCATATTTCCAAAGATGAGAGATCCAAGCTTGATGTGAAAGACTAGACAATGTATTTTTATTAGATGACATGGAAGAATTTGACTATATAAGTTCTATGATCCTGTTGGTAAGAAGGTAATTCAAAGCAGGGATGTTGTATTTGTCGAAGATCAGATATTGAAAGATATTGGCAAAGCTAAAATACGAGTGATCTAGTCTAGTGATGATGTTGACTTGGATATTACTCCTTCTATGCCTATGATAGAGGATGGTAGAGCTTAAGCTTAAGATGACTAGTAGGAAATAAGTGTAACTGGAGGTGGAATAGTTGATCCATTGTATGATGAAGTTGGTTTTGATGCTCATGATGAACAACCAATTTTAGAAATTCTTGAAAATTCAATTAAAAGGTCTACAAGAGACAAAAAGCCTTCATCAAAGTACTCTACAAGTAAGTTTGTCTTATTAATTGATGGGGAGAACGTGAATGCTATGACAAAGCTGTGGAAGATGAATAAAAAGCTCAGTGGATTGAAGCGATGATGATGAAATCCTTGTATGAGAATGATACTTATGATTTGGTAAAGTTACCTAGGGAAAAGTATAAAACATGTTACTCTATCGCCGAATTGGTGAGGGCCCAACCCTTGTAGAGAAGGAGGAGATTCGTTGGGTTGGTTCTCTCCTTGTGAGGTCCAAATCATTTGTTGTTTTGTGTGTTAATAACACATGACAATCCCAACATAATGCATCTACATTCTCATTAAGGTAAAAGAAAAAGAAAATAAATACTAACCCTACGTGTGTGCAGCTGTGTGTGCGGAGAAGTGTGTGAACAATTGCCTTGAAGAAAAGAGAGAGAGGGGCCAACAAAATTTGTAGCTACTTCCTAAAACAACCAACCTTCAACTTTTTTTTTATCTATGGTAAAACCTTGTTTGATTGAGTTGAATTTTTTATAGAAGATTTCTCACACATAGTTCTTCAATCTGTATGGCGAGATTGTCCATTAGAGGTTTGTAGAAATGCTAGGAATTTTGTAAAGTGTTGTTATCCGTAGCAAATTTATTTCACCGTCAGTCTAAGTTTTTTCGGAGATCAATCAGTAAAATCTTCTCCAATTACACTGAAATGATTACTTTAGTTTTATCACTTATAGTACTTCATTATAGAGGAATGGATTTGAAATTAGAACTTAAGTTTGTTTCTAGAAAATTTGTGAATAGAGACAATTTTTCTAGTGACAAGATTCTTGAACTCTTTCTAATTAAATATCAACTTGTTGATATTTTGGACTATTGTTTTCCATTGAAGGTTCGTAGATGTGCTAGGAATTTCGTGAAGTATTATTGTCCGCAACAAATTCCTCTTACTGCCAGTCTCGTTGTTTCAAAGATTCAACGGTAAAATCTTCTCCAATCGGGATAAAATATTTATTAGAATTTTATCACTTATAGTATTTTATTATAGATGGTTAGATTTGAAATCAGAATTAAATTTTAATTTCTTGATATTTTAGATTATTATTAATAACCATTTGAATATCCAAAAAAATTTCTTGATATTTTAGATTATTATTAATAACCATTTGAATATCCAAAAGAATTGTATTGATTGATTTTTGTGATACTCATTATAGTATTATAGTATTAATCCATATTAGTAAAGTATTTATGGTTCTATGTGCTATAAATATTTTTTATTATCTCTCTTGAGAAGTCTAATTATCTAATTATTGGTGGTGATTTGGACTACATATTAGCTTTAATTGATTTTAGTTACGTTCATAATCTTTAATGCTATCCCTCCCACACTCTATCACTCCATACCTCTGCTTTATATATTTCCTTATTCTATCCTCCAAATATACAATGTTTTCTAGTTAGTAAATCAGAAATCATGGCATCATTTCCATCCATATATTTACCCCTACAATCTGCATAGATGACCCTAAATAAATTTGTTAAATACCCCTGCATTTTCCTTTCCTCATGTACTTCCCCTTTTCCTAAATCACCCTTATTATTACCTCAAGTCCTCATATTAGCCATTAACTTTTACTTAAACTATATTGCTCGCTCCAAATTTCCTTTTCTCCACCCTGTCACTACTGTTATATTTACTGCACCCATTTCATAACTAGTGCTTTCCTTATAATTCCTCTTTCAACCTTCTTTATCTTCATCACCAATCAAATTAGCTCTGTTTCCTGAACAGGGTAGCTTGTTTGTGCTATATCCCGTAAATCATTGATTTCCCTCCATTGTCATCAGAAACACTTTTATAATTTTGTACATCGCTTTTATAATTATAAAGTAAAAATAAAAATTCATATAAAAAACTAATAGAATGGTATGATATAAATAAAAGACTTCTATGACTGAACAATAGACGAAACAATCATCACATCAATAATTTTGCGATATAACCACGAAGAAACACGTACTATCGTTTTCCAACAACCGGGCATAAAATAATAAAAGCCTTCAATTATTACAGTTCTTATAATATTTCATTTCTTCACTTTCCCTGAAGGATCTGAAGGGGATATAACTTTGAAGAACACGGTTTGACTTCAGTTGACTTGCTCAACTTTTACTATGTTTATGTCTCCCACCTATGAATGCTACTATAAATACTCTTCACTGCATCCCTATTTCTCATACTTTCCTTCAATTTGAAAAACATATAAAAATCATCTCTTCTAATATTCATTCATCAATCTTAGCTCTCATCACAAGCAATTTGAAAATAATGAAGGTCAGAACTTTACTCTTATATATGAACCATTCTCTTTTATTTCCTCACCATTTCTTGCCTTTTCTTACAGCTTATTAGTTTGTCTTGTTTCCATTTGGGCTTGTATATATCATTTCATCTCACTTTCATGTTTTGGATGTAAAACTAATTTCTGGGTCTTGACTATAACTTCTTTGATGTTTGTTATGTGACAGAAAGTAGTGTTAAAGATGGACTTACATGATGATAAGATCAAGAGAAAAGCTATGAAGACAGCATCTGGCCTTTCTGGTATATATAAATCAAATTTTTTACTCTATACTTCAACTTATATATAGTTTGGTTTCAAGATCATTCTATTCATGATTTTTTTTTTTTTGAAATTAACTGTAATTTGTGAATTATTATGCAGGGATTGAATCAGTTTCCGTTGACTTGAAAGACATGAAATTGGTGCTATTGGGTGAGATTGATCCAGTTAGTGCAGTGTCAAAGCTGCGAAAGTGGTGTCACACAGAATTAGTTTCAGTTGGACCAGCCAAAGAGAAGGAGAAAGAGAAGGTGGATCCACCAAAAGTACCTATTCCTGTCTACGAAACCTATCCCTTCTATTATTATCCTTATCATATGGCACCGCCACTGTATTAGATCTCATGTTTTGAAGAGAATCCTATGTATACACTTGCTGTGTTGTTGTTTCATTCATAATTTTTGTGGTCTAGTAGAATCAAGACCATTGTGTGTCCAAGGAAGTAAAAAAATGCAGTACTGTGATTAGTGTGTACGGTTAGACTCTGGCTTTTTGTAACAAATTTTTGATGCGTTGTTCATCATGTTGAATAAGATTTGAGAAGAAAATCGTTTCTTTTCAATACTTCTTTGAATCATTGGACTTAAAATCACCCTATAAGATTTATTAGTATTTAGTAATTAACTATTATTGTCTAATATTCTAATTCATAACCTTTTCTTCCATTACTTTTTTCATTCTAAAGGTTTTTTTTATCAACAATAAAGAGATAATATGGATCATGATTTTTGACACTCAATAAATTTCTTTATCCTTAATCTTCTTTTTTCCTTTACAAATACAAAAGTTTATTTTCATAATGACTATGTTACTTCTAGAAGTGGATGTTTAAATGGTTGGTAAAGTTATGAAACCTTCTCTCAATGTAACAAGAAACTCAGTATCAACTGGTGCATAGGCTAATAGCTTTGCAAATTGGACAAATGAAGAGGACTCAACAGGGCAGAGGAGGAGCAAAGGAGGGAATTAGGCAGACAACAAGATGAAATCAGGATCCTGCAGCTGAAAGGAGATGCAAATTTGAAGTAATAGCAAGTTATAGGTGAAGGTGAAAGTAGAACTATATTCAACCAGAGGTAATGCAGTAGAATGCAGGGGTTCTGATTGGAATGGAACAATAATTATTATGGAAGCATAGGTTAATTAGGTTGATTGCAGTATTTCAAATTGAAAATGGGTTAAACACAACATTATTGACGAGATCAATAGAACTTTTGGTATATTGCCACATTAGAATGCTTTCTGATATTGTTAAAAGAATTTATAGTTGGCTACAAAAATTGTTAGAGTTAGAGATGAAACAATAGGGGAGAATGAATTCATGCTTTTGATCTAGAATTATTTTTGAGATGAAGAATCATAGAATCATAGCAGAGATGAGATAAATTGTGTTTGTATGGGAAAGGGTGACATAGCTACTTAAGATTTAGAGTATTAAGAGCATTCTGTGACCATAGCTCTGAATTGGTATTTAATCTTGTACATATGTAATATTATATATAATATAAATTTATTGGTTTCCAATAAACAAAATTCACAATTAACAATTTGTTACAATTTTAAATTTTTTTTATGACTTTTGAAATCATTTTAAATTTGTCAAATTATAAAAATCATTTAAACAAATTGTAAAATATCATTCTATATTATATACATGATTTTACCTCCACTCTCAAATAGTAGCAAGTTTTGAAAAAATAATTTCCCATATAGCATATTGTAACAATACTACACATTTTAGATTTAAATCTTCATCAACTATATATCATATCATTTGAGTGTCTATGATGAAATTTAACAATAATGAACAATGCATGTTATCACTCATCCTTAAATTGACTTGAGCAATATGTCACTAATATAACAATATCAACCATGAAACAAATCTCCCAATATATAGAACCCACTACATGACTCAATTACTAAAAATTCACATGTTAATATATGAATAGGAAATTATCACTTTATTACATTCAAAATTATACATAACTCCATATGTAAGCACTTCTCAAAATAATTAGTGAACCTGAAATACTAATAGCAATTAGTCAAGGTGGGAGTACAAAAATCCGGGACATGACAGATTTAATTTTCGCTTTATAAAAAATAATTGGAACATCATTGGAGCTGATTTGGTCAATGTCATCCACAGTTTCTATAAATCTGGTTACATCTCAAAGGGGTGCAATGTCTCATTTATCACATTGATGCCTCATTTATCACATTGGTGTGTAAGAGGGATAACCCTTCCACCATAAATAAGTATAGACCAA
>Ga0209489_106326_pt1 | contig 19198 bp, 11 predicted proteins | sample SiratrowhiteBW_FD_187527 | JGI IMG/M metagenome (GOLD analysis project Ga0209489, IMG submission 187527) | Root nodule microbial communities of legume samples collected from California, USA - Siratro white BW (SPAdes) (version 2) | ecosystem: Host-associated > Plants > Roots > Nodule | place...
ATATATATTTTATTCAGAAATTATTTTCATTAGGCCAAAGATCAAGTGTGACACCCTAATCTTTTAAGTCCTTTTGTGCCTTTAGATTGTCCTTTGATTTTTTACCTTGGTTCAATGATATATATACTACATTATCGCATACAATTTTTTCAATGTGCATAATGTTTAGATCATGTGCAATAAATTGTTTACCCAATAAGGAAGTTTAGAAAACATACCCATTTTGGTCATTGTAGAGGGCCATCAACATATTGGTGGTCTTTTCGTTGCCTTTCCCCCTTCCTCAACTTTTAGGTCTTTCCTAAATACAATAATAACACTCTCAACTTGTCGTAAGATATACGTTCCTAATATTTCCAAAGGAAGATTTCTATTTGACGCACTTCCATCAAAACAAATACAAACTAATCTAAATTTGTGTCTTACATTTAACCAACATTATTCATGAAAAAAAATTTACCTGGATCTTCTTAGGAGTTATGTCAAAATTACACTTAGGACAAACTAACCCAATATATGTGTTCAACCTAGATAAGGTTCTAAGACCAAGAAAATCACTAATAGTCCACAATATACATATTAAACACTTCATTGTTATATGATTCAAAATTTTTAAGGCTAGTGTTCCATAACTCTTTTAATTCTTCTATTAATGGCATTAAACATACATCACTATCATTTCTTGGTGCTCTTTTACTAGGAATGATCATGGAAATAATAAATCAACTTTGTTTCATACACAAACAAGGAGGAATATTACAAGGTATCAGTAAAATAAGTCAAGTACTATGACATGTACTCAATTCATCAAATGGATTGAACCCATCAATAACCAAACCAAAGTCTGACATTTTGAGGGTCTAAAGCAAATTGAGGATTCATTAGATGAAAAATCTTCCATGCTTCAAAATCCCTTGGATGCCTTATTATACCTTCACATGTACTTCCCTTCGCATGTCATTGCATATACTCATCTATTTTAAAGGACATAAATATATTTTGTAAGCATGGGTTCAATCGAAAGACTTAAAACTTTAGCATGAACTTTCTTTTGATTTTTAGTAGTACCATCAATAGTCATGCTTTTCTTTCTTTTCTTCCATTTAGATTCATTGCATTTCTTACAAAATTATATGTATGTCTTCTCCAAGTTATTCAGCAACCAAGACCTAATTTGGTAATTATTTTCGTCACAATTAGTAACTATTTTATTTGGTAGCTAAAATTAGTGTTTAAATAGTTTTATTCTTGTAGGGTCTCTCAATTTTTCAACAATGCAAACAACAATACACACTTTGGAACCTTTCCTTACCACACTTATCACAACAACAACATCGCAAATTTCATATTTAGGGGCAAGAGCTTTAGGGATTTTATTTGTAAAAGACGAAAAAAAGGGAAAAATGAAAATTCAATGATGTGGGAAATGAAATTCATTTCACATTAATACTTACACATGCTTACATGTTTATTTCACACTTTAATTACATCACCTCAATTAGAATCAGTCAAGTCAACACTCATTTGACTTTACGTATAGTTTTGAAAAGCCGAAACAATATAATAAAATACTATTTTTTTGCGTTGACTTAGTCAACATACCTATTTACTATATTTTATTTTAATTATAATGCTTTACAATTCAATTTGCATTGACTTAACCGACGTTTTGTACTACTATGTGATTTTAAACAAAATGTTAGTATCCACTCTAAATTTTGACCATTTTGATGCAAGTTATGTTTTCATAATTTATTTTAAAAATATTAGTATCATTCTAGACAATGCTTAACCAATTCTAACTTTTACAGTTATAATTGTGTTGTAATAGAATTTTTTTGACCAGACAACACTTAACCGATTCAAACCTTTATAATTATAGTTATATTGCAAAAGAATTTGTTTGATCAGACAACGCTTAACCGATTCTAACCTTTATAATTATAATTATGTTGCAATAGAATTTGTTTGACCAGACAAGTTTACCCAACCCTAATCTTTATAATTATAGAATTTGTTTGACCAAACAACTTATCCAACCCTAACCTTTATAATTATAATTATAATTGTGTTGCAATAGAATTTATTTGACCAACTCTAATAACATTATTTTTTAAGCAGTGTACTTAAACTGATGAGAAACACGTTACCTATGAATTATTTGCCCGCAAAAACAACAATTCCCAAATCACCAAATAACTTGTTTAAGATAAGATATTACCGAAAGAAACCTCGCCTAAATTCAAAATTTTCATAGTGGTATAAATGTTTAGAATCTGTCTCATCAATGTATTTTAATTGCTTTCATATTTTTAAGGAGGATGATTCTTGTACGGATAAAATAACCAATTACTGGTTAGCAAACAGTCAAATTTTTGTTTAGTGGGACAATATACTAGCTTTATCAAATAATATACTTTTAGAAATAAGAGTAGTTTTCCTGTTTCTATAACGGTATAATTTTGCTTCACGAGTTAAAAAAAAGTTGTATATATGAATTTTCTCATGTAAGAGGTCCCGAATTGAATTTTGTTGGGGGCATAGTATCTTGAGAAAAAAGAGTGAATTAGTACAAACCACGATTTTCGAAAAGAACATCTGAATATATATATATATATTATCATTTTATCAGTGTGGTTTAGATTTTACATAAAGAAAGGATAGACTCGTCTGCACCATGTAGTCATTTTAGTAACATTAAAAGCGAAAGATAAGATGATTGCATAATTATTTAAACTATTTGATTAAAGAGACCCTAACATCACGCGAACAAACCATGTAATTTATATATATTAAAAGAAAATAGATAAATGCTGATAATACACATAAAATTGATAAATTTCATCAAAGCATTGGAAAAATATTATTCATGCTATTTCTAAATAAAATACCTTTTCTATTTCAGAACTTATATAATAGATATGTATATCCCCTTATCGCTAATGAAGAGTTTAATACCATTACAAGTGGACCAAAATGTTTATTTAATTTTTCATTTCTCAAATATATTGTTAAACAACCAAAAGAAATATTGCAAATGACAGCTGCTATTGTGATAAACGGCTTACTAATTCTTTGAACACAATTATTATTGTATTTGGTGCCACACACAAGCTAACACAATAAGCATATACTTGAATTAACTTTTACCTTCAGGCAAAACATTTTTTTAGCTTTTCACCAAGTCTAAGAGAGCACAAAGTGAAAATCATATAAACTCTTATTGATCCTCTCAAGGTAGTGTAAAAGGAAATGTCTGGTAGAATAATTGAACGAGTAACTAAAATGCTGCTAATTAATATTTTATTCAATTAGCTTCAAGGTTTTCTTACCATTTTTACATACTAGGTTATAACTGTATTACTCAGCTGACATAATAAAAAAAGGGCAAAAAAGCTCGTAGATGATTATAAATTTTGTCTCAGCCAATCTGTTGTTGACCACAGTTTCATACCACTTTTGTTTCCCTTGTTGGATTTTATGTCTTGCTATTTCCCCTTCACTTGCCAGAGAAAAATGGAGTTCACCACCCAAAACTATACGAAATCTGAGATCAGGTGGAGCTCAGATGATCAAGGTGGTCCTGGACAAGTGAAATCTTATTCTTGTTCCTTTTGCAGGAGAGGATTCTCTAATGCACAAGCCCTAGGTGGCCACATGAATATCCACAGAAGAGATAGGGCCAAGCTCAAGCAATCTTCTGAAGAAAGCTTGCTTTCCTTGGACATCTCAATCAAGACCACAAGTGATCACAAAAATGGCCCTTCTGATTTGGGAGAGAAAATTTTGTTTCGGTTGGGTTCTGGAGAAGACCAGAAGCATGCTAGAAACTGTAAAATGCCCTTCAATTTCCTTCTCAAAAATGATCATGATTATGCACCGGAAAGGGGCATGTTGATTGGTACAGCAGAAATTCCTCATCTTCCTTCTTTTGTTTTGGGGCAGCGAATTGAAGAGAAGACATCTGAGTTAGACCTTGAACTTAGGTTAGGCCTTTATCCCCAGGAGTCAGCAACATTGAACACTAGATCCTTCTTTTGAAGTAGCGTTCCAAGTGTGGAAGATCAGCGAAAAGTTGCTTTTATCTCATACCTAGCTCTTCTTCCAACTTATTATCTACAATATAAAGGTAACTAATTATGTTTAAGAATTTAATTTTGATACAGTATGGATATTCTTTTCACTCACAGTACTGCATCAAAATTAAATTCTCTCTCTATATATATATATTTATATATATGTCTTGCTAGTTCAATAATGGGACGCTATCGTGTGAAGTTTTATGTTAATATTTCTTGTATTCTTCTGCTGTTATATAGCAGATGGATTTGTGATTTTCCTTTTGTCTTCCCTTTTTATTCTTTTGGTGTTATTATGTTATATCCAGTGTACACTGCCTTTGTAATCAAACAGCTGTTATTTGAAGTTGTTGCTTCGGGTATTATATATAAGAAGTTACATGGTCCCAAAATATGATTCTGGTTTGATATTATATTTCATGTTCCATTTCTGTTTTAGCATGAATCGTAACATATAACATTTGATATACAAAACGATATCGGATCAAGACGAAATTATTTGAAGGAAAACAAGAAAAACAACAGAACTCAATATATCCAAGCAATCAACCCAAGATCTACTCGTAAAAAACGAGGACTTTGCAGTCTAGAATAAGTAGTAACTCACAAACATCATCAAGACACTTTTATATCAGTATTGGTGAAAATTTCCTCTCTAAGCATTACTTTTTTTTTTCTTTTTTTTTTTTTTTTTTTTTCTTTTTTTTTTTTTTTTTTTTTTTTGTGTCTTTCTTTATTGATTATACACTATTTTACTGGAAATTACACTCTTATTTTTCCAAAGGATACACTAGAAATGAATTTAAAAACTTGTGAAAACAGCCGTATGATGACGAACCTCTATCATTCCCACCATTGTCCCTTCTCCTTCATATGTGGAAGCACTTTAACAGTGCATAATCTCATTATAACTTCATTTTTCACACAACTTTACCAATTCTCTTCAGAACTCTACAAAGGGCCATCGACTTTTGCCCTAAGCTCCTAAAAGAAACCAGTCATGATCTAATATTCCTTCAAAACTAGCTAGCTTTTACAATCTATCAGCTCAATTCTAACACTTCTTCATTTTTTTTTTCAAATAAATATTTTTAAAAGTTTGCCATTGATTTGTTTTCATTTCCTTGATAGCATCACTTCTAAAATGATGATTTGTTTGAGATCCATTGTATAATGAACTCTAGTTGCTGCAATTGAAAGCTTCCTGAATTATCTAAGCTTCGATTGCCAACTTGTATTTGCCTATAAAATTTGTACTGATGTAATAAGGAATAAATTGAAAGGGAAAGAATTATAGTTTACACAGTATTGGATATAGACCTGAAGTTTGTATAGATTTTAATATTATAATTACTAATTTAGATTTTAGAAAATGATATGGATAGATTTGAAAAACTTAGTACGATAACCACAGAAAAAAAATATATTTCTCATATCGCTATTATATATAGGTTATTTCTAATATTTTTCATGGATTTATAATCATTACATATGTCATTATGGAGTTTTCTACATTATAAAATGCATTATTTCACTTTGGTTTAACGAACAACATTATAATAATCAGGTTTCGTATCAATTCCTAATCTTTTTATATAGATACATGCGACATAAAGATTGTAAATTTTATATACTCATTATAGCAATCACATAGTAAGTCACACTTTTTATATTATTATAATAATAATCAATATTAAAAATTAGATTTTAAAAAAAAGTTGCCTTTATTCATTTTTCTTCCCTGCACATTTCAATAATCAAGAATATCATCGTGATAATTGGCAAGAGTTTGCAATAATCACCAAAAATTAGGTTTTAAGGATTGTTGACAATTTCATTATATGATATTTTTATAATTATAGTTATTTGAGTCATTGTTAAAAATTTAATTCTTTTCATGACAGTTGTGCGTAAAATTGTCATCACATGAACTATACAAGATGATATTTGTAAAAAGAACCATTTTGATATGTCTATATCTACTTGAATTTGTGTCATTATAAGTAGATATAATAATAAGAATACAAATTTCTTGAACCTGTTTCAATGCATTCAGATAAAAATCAATATAAACAATTTTAATAGAGAACAAAATATATTTCCTAGTCATACAAAGTATAATATAATTTATCAATACGAAACAAAGACTTGAAAAAAAATTATACACCACTTCTAATTTTCTACTCAGCACAAGTTCTAATCCTCAAAATTTCCAGTAAAATCCTGTTACCGACACAATTTACTTCTAAATACAACCACAAGACTTAAAACTAAAAACAATAGAAATTCTACCTAATTAATTTGTACAACAAAATAAAGGAAGAACATTAACAATAAAACTCAATGACATGTATTCTCCAACAGTGACACCATTTTGGTAAACTCAATTTGCATTAAGTTTTTCAAACAAACTAAGTTGACCTAATGTGATACAGAGGCTAACTTAGTTTGAATCCTGAAAATACATATTAATCAAGTCTATTATATAATATTCTTTCTCTGATAAGTTGATAATGGAGTTTGATTCAATTGGAAAAGGAAAATAGAAAAGTAAAACCAAAAACAGAAGCAAAGATTCTTCTACTGATACGACTCCTATGTAGGTTGTAGAGGATTGTCAGGAAGCTGTGGGTGATGATGTTAATGTAGGTTTTGTTGCCATCCATGTTTTGGTTACTACAAAGAGGAAGAACCAGATTCAGGAGAAACATATTCTACAAACCTATCCCGCTTCTACCACCTCTAGAGTTGGGGTTTCTAATGTTTCTCCCACTATAAGAAAAAAATTATTTAGGGACAAATTTTTAGCTATCAAATAAAATGGTAGCTACTAGTGACCAAAATAATCACCAAATTAAGTTTTGGTTGCTAAATAACTACAAAATAAAAGTAATGATTGGATTTAGTGACCAATTAAGTGAAGATAATTGGTATCTAACATTAGCTACCAAGGTTTTAGCCACTTATACCATTAGGTTCTAAATTAGTCTCTAATTTAATTAGATACCAATTTAGAATCTAATGGTATAAGTGACTAAAATCTTAGTAGCTAATTTAGATATCAATTATCTTGACTTAATTGGTCACTAAATTCAATAATTACTTTTATTTTGTAGTTATTTAGCAACCAATACCTAATTTAGTATTTATTTTTGTCAGAATTAACGACCATTTTATTTGGTAGCTAAAAAATGGTCTCTAAATAGTTTTTTTCTTGTAGTGTCTTCTTAATCCTACAAGCAATGAAGGGAAACTTTCAACAGGTTTAGTGGTTGTTTTAGATGATATAAAGGGCTCTGCTAATCAGGTTTTTGAATATCAGTTTGTTAATCAGGTTTCTGCCTTTACGCACATTTTACCATTTGTATTTGATGCAAAAAAGCAGATTGTTTTTAAGTTTTAGGGGGATAGGGTTGAGCAAGACTCACTCAGTGAATTTGAGAAATTGGAGAAAGATCATGTGCAGATTGCTGGGAAGCCTGGAAGGCCATGTAAACATTCCTCTAAGGTGTCAAAAAAGTCGCTAAAATGGGTCCCACTAAGAGTAAATGATACTTGAAAGGTCTTTTTTGGAACATCCGGGGGGTGGCCATTGATAGATCTCTAAATATGCTAAGAAATATCCTTTTTGAGCAAAAAAAACTCATTTCATTTTCCTTGTTGAGCCTATGACTGTTTTTTCTGGTAAACATGCATTATTTTTTCAAAACTTGAACTATTTGCTTTATACTTCTAGTAACAACTCTAACTCAGTTTCTAGGCTTTGGTGCTTGGTTAGGAATGATCTTGTTTTTAATGTTATAAATTTTACTACACAATATATACATCTCTCTCTCTCTTACTATACAGGGGAAAGTTTTGAATGTGGCAGGTGTTTATGGACAAATTCTTGTTGTGCTAGAAGGGTTCTTGGTCTGATTTAAGTAATCTTCAAGGACCTTGGTGTGTTCTTGGAGACTTTAATGTTCTTGGTGTGGATATGTTTCTTGTTCAACAATAACAAGCTATGCAAATCTTAAAAGGCTCTAGATTGCCAAGCCCTTTTTTGGAAAGAGAAAGCTAAGATGCTTTGGGGAGACCGTAATTCTTCTTTCTTTTATGCCATGGTTAAAAAGTGTGTCAATTTTAATGGGATACAAAGGCTCGTGGATGGGGATTTGGTTTTCGAAGATTCTAAAGATACTGAAGAACACATTCTTTCTTTTTATAAAACTTTATATGATTCTTCTGATACTAATAATGTCTCTACAAATTTTAGGGAAGATATGATTGTTGCTCATATCCCTAGAGTTGATTCTGAGGACGAGAACTCTATGTTGGTTAGGTGCCCTTCCAATGATGAGATTAAGAAGGTTGTCTTTGCTCTCAACTCTGATAGTGCTCCTGGTCCTAATGGCTTTGGAGGCTTTTTTTTCCATGGTTATTGGGACATTATGGGTTCTGATGTTTGTAATGTTGTAAAACAATTTTTCTCTCATAATTGGATCCTTCCAAGGATGAATGTTAATGTGGTTTCTCTTTTCCCTAAAATTCATGGAGTTACTTCTAAAAAAGACTTCAGGCTTATAGTTGTGGCAAATTTCAGATTTAAAAACATTTCAAAAATCTTAGCTGATAGGTTAGCTTCCATTGTTGGTAGGATTGTCTCTCCCAATCAAAATGGTTTTATTAAAGGCTGACACATTAAAGATTGTATTGGTACACTTCGAAAGCCATTAACATACTTTCTAAGAAAATACCTGGTGGTAATGTGGCTTTCAAGATTGATATTTCCAAATCTTTTGATACTCTTAGTTGGGATTTTCTCATTCAAGTGTTGAATTAGTTTGGTTTTCACCATACTATCTTGCAATGGATTTTGACTATCCTTCAGTCTGCTAAGCTTTCTATAAGGATTAGTAGTAGTTTGGTTGGTTACTTCCTTGTAATAGGAGGACGGACAGGGTGATCCTCTTTATCCTTTACTTTTTGTATTGTAGAAGAGGTCCTTAGTAGGGGGATAACCAACCTTATTCTAACTAAGAATATTCTTCCGATGGCAAGTCCTAATGGGTTTTGTTTCCCATCACATGTTCTATATGATGATAACATTTTTGTATTTTGCAGGGCTAACAACGCTCTCTTTCTAGTCTTATGAAGTTTTTACATTCTTACGATTTAGCTTCAAGTCAATGGATAAACACTTCCAAAAGTCATTTTTTCAATGCCGATGTTTCTCCTAGTTTCCATTCTAAGATTAAAGATGTGTTTTGTTGCAGCAAAGGCAATATTCACTTTGATTATCTTAGAGCTCCTATTTTTGTAGGTTTTCCTAAAGCCATGTTTCTTCAACCTCTTGCGGATAAAGTCAGATCTAAATTGTCCTCTTGGAAAGGGAAATCTCTTAGCATGATGGGAAGCATAGAGCTTGTTAACTCTGTGATTTATGGTTCTTTATCTTATAGCTTTCAAGTTTATAGGTGGCCCTCCAGCCTTCTTAAGCTTATTGATAAATGGGTTAGAAACTTTATTTTGAAAAGTGATATAGATAAACAGGATTTTGTGATTGTTAATTGGGATACAATTTTTAATCCTGAGTCTGAGGGTGGGCTTCAAGTTGTTAATTTTCACCTTGAAAATAAAGCTTATCTTCTAAGGCTTGCTTGGAACTTTGCTTACAATTATTGCTATTGGATTTCTTTAATGAAGGCTCGGTTTCTTAAATCTAAATATCAGATAGTTGGTTCCTTCTTTTCTTCCTCCATCTAGCCTGGTATTAATGATTGGTATGAAATCATTTTATAGCACACTTTTTTGACTGTTGGGAGAGGTGATAATATTAATTTCTTGAGTGATCTTTGGTGCTTTGAGAAATGTATCTCTCTATCTGCAGGTGTTCCTTATGTCGAAAGTATTAAATTGAAAGCTATTGTGGCTTAAGGATGGAAGGATAGTGGTTCTTGGGATCTTTCTCCTTCATTTTTAAATATTCAATGTCTGCATAATTTACATTATATTTCTCTGACCTTCTAGAAAGATACTCCTAATTGGATGCTGGAAGATTCTAGTTCTCCCACCCAAAAGGAGGCCAGAAAGTTTTGTAAGGATTCTAATCCTACTTGTCAATGGGGTAAACTAATCTAGACTAGTTCTATTCATTCTGTGAAGACTATAGTGTTTTGGAAGGTTTTACATTAGATATTACCTGTAGGCAAAGATATTCAAATTAAAGGTTTTTCTTTGTGTTCTATGTGCTCTTTGTGTAGGAAACTGGAAGAATCTCTTTTTCATCTTTTCTTTGGTTACTCTATTACCTCCCAGATTTGGAATTATACCAAACATGTTTTTCCTAAGTTCTCTCCTCTTTCTATTAACATATTATTAATTTCTTAATGCTTGCAGGGAGTCCCTTGGTTAATCTTGTCAGGATGGCAACTATTACTTATTCTATTTAAATGATATGGAGGATGAGAAACCATGCTAGGTTTCAAAAAAAACATTTCTATATGCTCGGCTATCCATATTGTTAAAGGTTTCATCAGAATGACGGGTAATTCTTCCAAGAAACACATACCCAATCACATTGTTGACTTCTCTTATTTGAAGTTTTTTTTATATCACCATGCTTCATCCGAAAGAGATCTCTCCTATTTAGGCTATTTGGAAATTCTCTCATATCAATTGGGTGAAGGTCAACACCGATGGTGTTACTAGAGGGTGTTTGTATTTTTCAGCATATGTACGTATTTTTTGTGGTAGCAGGATGAATATATAGGCAGTTTCTCCTCTTTCCTTGAGGTAGAAAGGTCTTTATATATTGAGGTTATGGGAGCCATTTTGGCTATTGAGTTTGGTTGGAGCAAAGGCTTCAGACGTATTTGGCTTGAGTGTGACTCTTCCCTACTTTGTCAAGCATTTAGTTCGTTTAATCTCATTCATTGGTCTTTGAGAGGGAGATGGAGAAAGTGTATAAAGATATGTAAATAAATTAAGTTGAAAGTTTCTCATATATTCCGTGAGGGAAACCATTATGCTGACAAGCTGACTTTGTTGGGTCTTGAGAATAAGTTAGATTTTAAATAGTATAATGATTTACCTGCGGTACTTTTTTCATAATAGGTATCAACTCCCTCTATTTCGTTTTGTTTAGCTTGGTTGGAGAATATTTGTCATCTTTTCTTCCCATGGGATTAGCCTAGTCCTCCATGGTTTTGTATCTTTTCTTTTTCCTTTTAATAATATGTTTCATGTCATGACATATGATTGTTGATCTTTGAGGTGTCTGCCTAGCTGAGATGTCAAAGTTCATAGTGATGCCTAATATGAATTTAAATTAAAAAAATTAGAAATCGAAAATAACAAAATTAACTGAAAATGAATGTATTAAATTATTTAAGTAATGCATATATATAAAAGTGAATCAAATCAAATCTAATTCAAAAGAAGTAAAACATAAAAGATTTCAAAAATTATAAAAACAAAGTAAAATTAGAGTGTCAATCAAATCATCTATTAGACTATCTCTCAACCATGAAACTGTAGAAACAAAAGTGTAAAATTTCTAGAACGGTAAATGATAGAAACGTAAACTACAAAAATTCAAAGAAAGAAATATCAACGATTATAAACAAGAAATTAAAAACTAAAAACAAGAAAGTAATTCCCAATTCAATTATCTACTACTTAAAAAAATGTAAACTAACAAATAAAAATAGAAACATGAATCAGAATTGAATAAAAAATAGTAATTAGAAGAAAATTTTAATATAGAATAATGAAACATCAAACAATAATAATTGTCAAGTTCTCTTCAACCTTAACTGTAAGAAACTCAAATTTGAATTACTTGTTTAATAAAGAAAATACAAAATCAATTTGTTTGTATATTCAAATGAAAAAACTCTTAGTCAAGAATTGAACAATACAGAAATTCAAGAAAAGAAAACTTGAACAAGTCAATGTTTGATGATTCTCACTTTAGGAAATCAATTTTCTCCATTGAAATGATATTTTTTTTATCAACAATTTCAGAATATATTAATAAAAGACTTATAAAAGAAAAATACTATCAATTATCTTATTTTTATTGCATTCACAAATTGTGTTTGAATAAAAAAAAATTTCAAAGTCTTAACAACTTCAAATTTTTGTTTTAAAAGAAAACTCATTTGTATCTTGAATAATCATCAACTATGGTCAGGAAATATTTATGACCATGAATTGATAATATTGAGTATGGTCCCACAAATCAACATAAATCAAATCAAAACATTTTTCAGATTTACATGCACTAAGAGTAAATTGAAGTCTTTTTTGCTTTGCAAAATGACAAATATCACAAACAAAAGATTTATTATATTTAACAAAAGGATATTTATTTTTTAAAACATCAATGGATTTGTTTGAAGCATGCCCTAACTAAAAATTCTAAAGGGTTTCAAGATCGCCGACTATAAAATTAACAGTATTAGTGATATGTGAAGATTTGATAGGTATGATTTGAAGTTTTTGATAAGAATGGACTCTGAGTATATAAAGTCTATCTTGCATCTCCATTGAACCAATCAGTTTCAAAGAGTTTTTGTCTTGAATGTGACAACCACTACAGTCAAATTTAATCACACAAGATAAATTATCAATCAATTTTGCTACTAAAAAAGGATTAAAGGTGAAATTAGGAATATAGAGAACATTATCTATAACATGATTCTAATTGAGAAAAAAACTTCCAAAATAATTGGCAATGACTTGATTTGCATTCGGTAATTTGACACTAATAGGATTAATTTGATGATATGAAGTTAAATGAGTCAAAGATGAATAAATGTGATTATTAGCACCACTAGCAAGAATCCAAGAACTAAATGAAGAAATAAATTTGTTACAAATGTGTGTTGTCATGTTAGAAGGAATAATAGAGATTTGATTAGAAGCATTGTCATTGGATTTAGATTGTTGTAGAAGGGCTAACAATGTTTAAAATTACTCAGGAGTAAAACCAATTTGCTGAGACGTTACTTCTGACTTTGAACCTTCATGATTCTGTTAATTATTATTATAATATGTTTTTTGATTTTTAAACTTGAACTCAGGTGGAAAACCATATTTTCTATAGCATGTATCAATCATATGTTCTTTTTTTCCACAAAGACTGCAGACTTTAGAAGTATATCGTCTTCCATAGCTTCTTTTGGTGGTATCAATCATTGTCTTGGACTGATCACAAAAAATTTCTTTCTCTTGTGTACCGAGCTCTGAAATTAGTGCTCTGATACCATATTATGAAATCCAAAGATGAACCAAAAGAACAAAAGATATGAGAATGAAAAGATTATCTATATTTTTTCATGAAGAACAAAAGAAAAGAGTTGAATATATACGTCTAGCTAAAGAGAGAGAAAACAAATAAAAATATTACACTCTGATTTTTTCATAAAGACAAAATAATAGAATTAATGACAATTTGACTCTGTCATAAACATAAAATAACATAATTGAAGGTTGATTGGAATACTTATGTATCTCACTAATACCTGACCTAACATAAGCTTTTTTGTTTAACAACACAGTTTTTTGATAAGCCTACAATTGTTCATTATAATGCAACAATTAGAATTCTCAGATATATTAAAAGAGCTCAAGTCTTGGCTTATTTTTCTCTTCTAGTACTTATGTCCATCTAGAAGCCTTTTATGATAGTTATTGGGGAAGCTGTAGTTATTCAAGGCAATGAGTGACTGGTTTTAGTGTGTATTGAGAATTCCCTTATATCTTGGAAATCAAAGAAGCAAGAAACATTATTAAGGAATTCCTGTGAAGCTTAAAATAGGATAATGACCACTGCTACATGTGAAATTCAATGGCTAGTTTATCTTCTTTAAGATTTCAAAGTATTTATTGAGTAGTCATCTCTTTTATACTATGACAATGACTCAGTAATATACATTACAACAAATCCAATCTTTCACGAGTGTATGAAACACATAGAAATAGATTGTCACATTGTTAGATAAAAATTGAAGAAAGGTCTCATCCATTTGCTTTCCATTTCTACCACATAGCAACTGGATGGCATTTGTACCAAAGCTTTAATTCCTCAATCTTTCAAAAATATTTATTCTAAGGTAAGTCTCATCAATATTTGGTATCTAACTTATAAGAAGTTTCAGTCAGAAGATATAGATATGAGACTTATAGAAGGAAAGTAATATTCAATTATGTTAGTTTACTTTTGTGACAGAATCCAATTGTCATCATTTCTATTATTTTGTCTTTATGACAAAATCAGAGTGTAATATTTTATTTTTTTTCTCTCTCTCTTTAGCTAGACCTAGAATGGGTATATTTCTTATATATATATTCATCTCTTTACTTTTGTTATCAATAAAAAAAAACAGAGATAATTTTTTCATTCTCATATCTTTTGTTCATTTCGGTTAATCTTTTCATTTCATAATATGGTAGATATTTCATAAAGCAATAAAAAATATAATTAATGAAAACACAAATTATAGGGGTGCTTCAACCCATGCACAAAAATAAAGAGAAACATACTTGCGCCTAATAAGTCTTTGCTCAAGAGAGAAAATCTCATAACACAAAGTCCAAATGAACAGACAATGGACAAATTTGTACAACAAACTAAGATTAAGATACTTTGAGTAGAAATATAGAAACTCTTTGAATCCTACAGGTCCTCAACACCTTCTTTTGTTACCTCCATACCGTAATCCTCTTCAAAGTTTCATCCTTATAGATATTGATAATTTGAAAGTTAATTGGTTTTCCTTACAGAATTAGATCCAGTAAACTAGATATCTTTATCCCTTAAAGTCAATCCAGTAATTGAGTAACATTAGATATTACAATTGACAAAGACAAAAAGCATGGAAGGAAATAAAATAAAAAACATGAGAAGAACTTAAATGAATAGAATATAAAAATTGCACAAACTAAAAAGTGTAAAGTGTAACTAACTTTCTAAACTAAACTAAATGTATTGTAAAATTATATGATCTCCTTTCTAACTTTAGACATTCCTATTTATAATGTTCTGAAGCAATCACAAATGGGCATATACATAGTCTACTTTACAAAGAAATCCTATATACAAGACTATATTTTCTAGTTTATTGTCTATGAATGCCAAATAGCTTTTAACTCCAAATTTCATTATTCAAGTGTCCAAACTAAAGCTTTAAAAGTAAGTAATATGAAGAAAAATGAATCAATCAAACAAGATCTCTACAGCAAAAGATATGAACAAAATAGTAAACTAGAGTTAGAGTAGAAAAATACAAAAATACAATCTAAAAATACATTACTAATACAATTTAAACTAAAACTCCTATTTACCATAAAAAATACAAATCCCTACCAAAACATAAGAATAAGAAATCTAAAAACACTTAGAAGATACAATAAGCTTGTAAAAGTGAGAACAAAATTAAAGTTACCATCTAGCTTGGGTCCAATTTAAGTCAAGTTGAGCCTTAGTGAGATCAAGACAAATCGAGTCAGATTGTTCCAAGTCAAGTTAAACACATGTTTGGCTAAGACATTGGATTGGGACCATGTCAAACTAAGTTCGATCAATTCCATGTTATGTCGATTCCATGTTAGATCGAAGCAAGTGTACCCAGGCCCTGGTCAACCCAAACTATGAAGACCAAAGTATGAAAATGAGAAAATGAAGAATTTCAAATTCTTACTTTTTAGGTGAAATTTGAAATTTTCTAATCTAAATAATTCAATTAATCTAATGAAATTCTAGAATTTCAATTTTTTTTCAAAGTTCTTTACCTAAACAACATTTTTTGTCATAAAGTATTTGAAATTCTCTAAAAAATTGAATTACCCTTCTAAAATTCCCTATACAAAGACAATGTAAGGGATTTTTAAATTATTTATCGAAAGTTGTACGCTTATTATAAAGATTTAGTTGGAAAATATGTTATACTTTCATGTTACTATACCAATTGAAATTATTGAAAAATTGGTGAATACTCAAGGCCAATTTAAAAATTTTAACACTTTTGAAAATAGAGGTGCATTAAAAATTTTACTAACACTAACAAAAGTAAAAGCGTTGTACCTACCTGTCCGGGATATGCATAGATATATTTTAACAGTATAATAATATTTACGTAAAATTTGAATGAAACTCAAATAAGCTCTCATAAGTCTAGTATATAATTGATATTCAAGTACTAAATAACCAACTATATCTTCTCGATTACCAAGGCCTTGTTATTAGGACCCAAAAGCCTATCAGTACATATTCATCCACAATGAGTGCTCACTCCATTCTCTCACTCGATACTCATATATTTATATTTTCTCTAGCTCTTGTTGACTTGAAGGTCAAAGAATCTTCTTTCTCAGTCTTCTTCAATAACTCAATGTCTATATATCTCAAAAATATAAAGCTTAACTTCTTAGGAATACCACTTTTTGCACCTCAAGAGAGTCACACTTCTTTCTAATAAGAACATTTGGTATCTACTGTGGGGCTTAGGTAAAAATATTCCAAAACCATAATTATTATGGCACTTACTAGAAGGTGAATTGTCACATCATCCTCATCAAATCCTGAGATGGACCCTTCAATCATTGGAGCCCTAAAAGTACATACGGAGAGTCTCTTTCGAAAAATAAGCAGAACGTCCAAAACATAATAGCGAACATGCAAATTAAGTTAGACAAAGGCTTGAAACTCATGTGAAACCATCATTAGGTTGAGTTGCAAGCTTTCCATGAGCATCTCACAAACTCAACCAGGATTGGAATACACACCAATTTGAGGAGAACATGCAGGTCAAAACCCCATACACCAAGAAATTAGTAAGGTCTCACCTAACCTCAACATAAGAACAACATGTAGAGGGTGAGGGTGACTAGTATGTGATACTAGGTCTTAGAGGGTATCAAAGGAGACACAAACACAATGACTTCAGGCTAACAACCAATCTTAAGTCGCTGACTAGACCAACGACTTGTAATGACTTCAAAACTAGGCTCGTGAATCATCATCACAACAGTAATCAATGGCATATGATTAGTAAAAGTATTTTAAGGTTGTTTCAACACCCCCTCTAAATAAGGCAATGAAAGCAAACCTCGCTGATTTCCTCCCTTTCAGTTTAGAAGTCAAGAAGGTCTAGGTTCTGCTTGTAGTCGTTTTACAAGCAAATTAAAAGAATTCCTGCCTAACGTAGTGCTAGACCATCTAACATCAAAATGATAATAGATAGACAAGGAAAAGTTAACGACAAGTCGTCTCTCAACAAATCCAATAGTAAATTCGAACATCAATATTCAAAATTTATCTGCAGTAAAGAAAGTTAATAATAACAGTAAATTAAAGAGGGTGGTTTGAGAATTTTTGCGCAGGAAATTAAAATAGATGATTTAAAAATAATTAAGAAAATAGGTTAACTTTCAGGTTCTTTCACAACTAATTCTTCCTTAGTTTTCTTAAGATTATTATCCTTCAATTCTCCTCACATATTTGAATTCAATCAACCAGGCACAATCAAATTCAACAGAATCTTATTAGCAAAACAAGTGTTTACTAATATATTCAATATCTCACCTGGTCTCCAAACGTATACTTAATTGTATATCTTTTATCTCTTGACTAAGCGTACAAGAAATTGGTTAAGACTAAGTGAATTAACCAAGAACTTTAACTTAAGGAAAAATAATTGAATTCTCAACAAGCATTCAAAAACAAATATTTTTCCAAAAATAGATTTCAAAACGACCAATAATATAGCATAATTGTAATAGAGAATGTAAAGAACAAAACTTTATTAAACAAAAGCCTCAGAATTCATTGTGAAATTACAAGAGAATCAACCCAAATGAGTTTAGCCTTCCATGACGAAGGCAAGAATTACAAAAGAAAATAAAACTAGAGTTTATGCTATGCAACAGTGTGTGTCTTTCATGCCTTCTCCAACCTTTATTTATAATCTTCTTTTCTTCATGAAATTAACTCCAAATTAATGCTTAGATATTATTCTTGCAATTATAAGATGTTTCCTTATGTGCCAAAGAATAATTTTGTAAATATCTTCTTTCAAGTAAATCTGTAGATCTTCCTTCTCGATATTTTGTTTTCAAATTATGTTCCAGATACCAGCTCATAATAATTCAATCTGTTACAAAAGATTGAATCTGAAGAATATCTTTGCAAAATCTAAAGAATATCTTTGCAAAATATTTTATTAGATTTGGAATCTATAGAATCTTTGCCAATAATTAGAAACAAGAAAAGTAAGAGAATATGCTTAAAATCAAAGTTTAACCAATAATCTCAATTAAGGTCCAAATAATCATGATTGAGAAAATCTTATTTAAAATAATGGTTTTATTCTCAATTATAGTCTAAGAAAATCAAGGTTAAACATTATAAGTGTGAATAAAAATATTCTAATCAACTTCCTAGAAAGTGTCTTCTATCATAAAGTATAATGGATCGTCAAACTCAGAGGCACACGTCAAAGCATACCTAACCCAGGCGCCTTTTCTCTGAAAATTTGGAAGTACATTGCAAGCTTTTCCCAATTACTCTCAAGGGACCAACCCTAGAATGTTGTTATTCCCTATCTAAGAATTCAATAAATTCATGCGACGCATTTTGTGCAAGGTTCTTGGCTGGGTTTGTAAATTGCAGACCCATGATCACAAGCTCGTATAAGGGGATACTGAGCCACTTAAACAATACATGACTCAATTATATAAGGCGTCCATCAATATTCTTGACATAGAACCACCGATACCCATGCACATGCTCTTAGTGGGACTCCATAATATGTTATATGACCCACTTGCCAATATGGATGAGCTTTGTATCCGAGCAATACAATGTATTAGTATAGATGATAACATGAACCTAAGTAAAAAAGTGATAAAACCTCTTGAAAACGTATTAGGCTGAGTTCAAGAGGGGGGGTGAATTGAACTTTGAAAACTTTTTGATCTTTTTGAAACAGTGAAAACAATTTTCGCAAACTGAAAAGATTTAACGAATCTCAATGATGGAAAATATAATGTTCAGCGAAAATAAACTGACTTCAATTTCGAATGAATTGATTTATTTTACTATCAGAGAAGGCAGTCTATACAGGCTTATC
>Ga0209489_106329_pt1 | contig 19192 bp, 3 predicted proteins | sample SiratrowhiteBW_FD_187527 | JGI IMG/M metagenome (GOLD analysis project Ga0209489, IMG submission 187527) | Root nodule microbial communities of legume samples collected from California, USA - Siratro white BW (SPAdes) (version 2) | ecosystem: Host-associated > Plants > Roots > Nodule | place: USA...
AAGAATAAAAAAATAATAAATATTTAAGATTGATTTTATGTTTTTGGAAAAGTTAAAATAATTTAGCATTAAACATTTTATAATTGAACCGGCTTTTTTAATTTGTTTTTCAGTTTTTTTTTTTTTTTTTATTTTTTTTTTTTTTTTTGTTTTTTTTTTTTTTTTATTTTTTTTTTTTTTTTTTAGTTTTTTTTTTTTTTTGTCAATTTTTCTTCTAAGTTGGCTTTGTGATTTTTTTAACTTATTATTTAACTAGTTAACCAATCGGACCAACTGATCCATTTTTCAAATATCATCGAGGTCGATATTGTTGGTGTCATGCATATCTTCCCATTTCTTTTTTCTCCTTTCTTTTAAATTGGTATATAAAAATTGCGTTGGTTCATTCACCTTTATTATATATAGGTCAATTTGATTAAGTTGGTGGAATTGAAACCGTAATATGGTCGTGTAAAATGAAGGCACACTTGGCATTCATGCATTGAAGTGAATGTCTTGTCATTATTGTGTATTTAATCATAATATATAACTCTTAATTAATTGTGTTAATTACTAATTACTATTGTAACCTGAAACTAAATTGTAGGAAACTATTTTTTTTTTTTGTTTTTAAATAGGCGAAACAGATAATGAAGGGACACAAAGTGTCAATGAGCTAAAACATTATTAGTGTGTTGCAATGTTCTCAAAGAGAAAGACAATGGATCTGTGATCAAAACAACAAGTATGGGACTTGTTAAAAACCTCATTTTTGTTTTTGAAAATTAAGGCCCTACATATCAATTTGGAGCATGAATGATAGTGTGTTTGGCTTAGTACTAGTGTGATAACTGACAGAATCAAAACCATCAGAACCTTCACTTGGACGGATATGGGAGTTAAAACTGATGTCTCTGAAAACATTCTTGGCGTTTGAATGAAGACTAAATTTTGTTACAATATAATTAACACTTGATATTTTGTTGAAAGGAAGGAATTAGTAGAGTTCTAGGAGGAGCTTTAATAACATAAAAGAAACAAAATAAGTATAATGTGTATACATATATTTGACTTAATAAGATTATAAAACTTCTATTCGCAGCTTACTATTAACGCTCATCTTATCAGAAGAGTGTTCTTCCTGCAATTCTATAAACTCAACAAAATAACCATTATATCTTTAATGTAAAAATTAAATAAAATCTACACTCTTTCATCTCTTATTTTAGAATATATTTTTCAATCTAAAATAAAAATATATTGTATTTTAAATCATACCATTCAAATTATAGAAAAACAAAATATATTCCAAAATTTTATATTCTGAAATATACAATCTAAAATAAAAAAATTATATTCTGATTATAAAATTTAGAAATAAAAAATTATATTTTAAATTATACATAAAGAAATCATGTTTCGGATTATATAAGGTGAAAAGAATATTTTCGATATTTATAAAAACATGGGAGTAAAATATGGAGGTGCAGGAAAAATCACTCTTATTCGAATTGGGCTACTCTTGTGCTATATGGGCCGGATTGGGTTGTTTTTATGTTACAAATTTTCATCTACCGGGAGTTTAAAGTTTGTTATGCATGACAAACTAGAAATAGATGGTTTCTTTTTGCACCTCCAAGTATTTTTAAGAAACCTCTAAAATTTTTTAATATTCCATAATTGTCCTTTTTTAATTACTGTTTTATCTCTAATTTTATTAAATGAATGAATCAATGGAATTGGGAGGTGGGTAGGTAGAACGTTGATGCAGAAATGTCGTTGAAGGTAGACGGAATGAGGTGCAATGGATGAATGGTTGACATAGCATCGTGTGAGGTAAATAGAGAGTGGGTTCAATTTGTATTACGAAATAGGGTTTCGAAAGTCATTTTAGAATTTGGAATTGAGTTACGGAACAAATAGTTTCGGAAGGTATTTTTAAGGTGAGAATGTATTACGGAACAACTAATAATTTTTAAAGTTGTTGATTGAGTTTTGAAACTGAACATTTCGTAAGTCAATAATAATATTCCGGAGTTAGTTGGTCCGAAATTGATTTTCGTTAAATTTCAATTTCGGAATAAAGTGTTCAACTGATATTAAAAAAAAACAATCACCTCCAAATCGTAAAAAACCAAATAAAATCACTCAAATACACCATAAATCATTCAATAGATCATGAGTACCTCAAATGCTACTCAAATGCTACTCAAATATGTTGCTATTAATGTACGACGAAACCAAACCGACGAAGACAGTAGGAAAACAAAATAACTAGAGGTGCTTGAAGGTAACGACAGTGGAATGAAAGGGATGGAAGTGAATAAAAAAAAGCTATAAAGAGGATTTAGGGTTGATGCGTATTTTCGTCTCCAGACGATTATTTTAGGAATATTTTGGAGAACTTTGAAAATTTTGAAAGTAGCCGAAGAAATACTTAGAGGCGCAGAAGAAGAACCAGTCCTAAAAAGATTGTCTTTGAGCTAAGTATATATTTTGCCCAGTATTTCCCAGGGAAAACAGCAGTAACAATTTTTTTTGTAAGACTTTGAAACTCATGCTGGAAAAGATTAGGGATTTTAAGGGTTAAGGTTAACTTTGAGTATTATGTGAATTTGAGTGAGAAAAATGTAATTTTGAACTTGCTTTTACTCTGTTTTTGAGTAGCTTAATAATGCTTTATGGCAATGTGATTTTAAGAAGTTTAAATAGTTTTAGAATGATTTGAAATAAACTAGGTGTTGAATAGAAGAGATTTTGAACCTTAAATATGCATATTTGTTGAACTAAGTAGAAATATGGAAAATCAATTTCACTGTTCAGAAGCTATAAAATGTCATGTCATGCTTAATGTTTTAAATGATATATTTGATGAGATAAAATGCAGTATCTGAGGTTAAGTCCATTTATTTCCTAGATGCTTAATGGAATATCATAGTTTTAATGAGGTTAAGTCCATTTATTTTCTAGATGCACTCTAATAAGTTCATTTAATCCTTAATTTAACACAGTTACTCTCTACTCAAACTGACATAAAAGCACATCAATCTGAACGTCATATAGGTCCATATTTCCAACAAACATAATTTAATTTAACTATGTTAAACTAATTTTAGAGGTTAAAGAAAATCAATACCACTAAATGTATATATTCCATTAAAAACGTTAGATTTATAAAATAAGTTTGATTTTCAAAATATATAACTGATTAGAATAACCAGTATTGAAAGAAATGCTTCATGTTCTTAAATATAAAGTACATCAAAAAACATCTAAGAGAAATAGAAATAAGAATCAATGAAAACTTTTATAAATCATGAGCATAAAATATAAATTAAAAGACTGTAAGAAGTAAATAATAATGTAAGAATTTAAATAACAAAAGAAATATAAGGCGTAATAAAAATAATCAAGCATAAAATATAAAATTTGACAAAAAAATGAAATGATATTGGTAATACTAACTTAAACAATTTTGTTTTTATTGTTATTTTTATAAATTTATATTTCTTATACCCTGTCGCAACCGGGGTCACGACGGGGATGACGAACAAAATTATTTAATTTAATTTTCAAAACAGAGGAGTCGCCATCATAGCTTAGCTTATTAAAGAAAAACTATGGAAAACCAAAAACAGGATAAGGCAAGTTCACAAAACCGGATTTAGAGTCCGGGAGTCGATTACGTGTGGGGAAGGTATTAGCACCCCACAACGCCCGTCCTAAGACGGTACCTTTAATTAAATAAGTAACCTGAGTGTGATTTTTAAAAATATTTATTTTCCCAAGAAAGAGATTAAGCTAAAACAAACAAAATATTTTTTTTTTTATTTTAGGGAGCCCGACAAGGTTTGACCTTGCTCCTACGTATCTCCATCAGGGATGAAGAATCAGGGTTACGTAGTTCTTTGAAAATACTTGTTTGTTAGAATGTTTGATATTTTTTAATTTTGAAAATTGTATATATTTTTTATTTTGAATATTTTTTTTAGAGTAAACTTCAAATTTGGATACCGTAGACGCGTGCGGTCTTTTGGTATTCCAGTCAAAGTTAAAACTTTAAATTTGGATACCGTAGACGCGTGCGGTCTTTTGGTATTCCAATCAAAGTTAAAACTTCTCAAATTAAACTCTCATACAGTGCGAACGACCATTTTAAGAATTCAATCGAGTCATAACTTTTCAAATCAAAATTCGGATAGTTGGAAGTTAAATAAAACATTTTTTTTAAAAAAAGAAAAGAAAAATACAATATGTCAAAATTTTTTATTTTCTTCATTTTTATAAAAAAGGAATTAAAGGGGCATATATCAATTATGGTGTTGAAAAATAACATGCAACAGTTATATGCAACATAGAATTGATACTTTAATTTTAAGGGATCATGCATCTAAAAATGGAACATGAATGAATGAATTCTTGATAATGCAAAATTAGATATGGTGCCTGGTGATTTTTTTATTTGTGGGGGCAGTTTTGGAGTAGTTTTTGGAGCATAAAATACATGGATAAAGAATGTATGGAAGATGAAAGATGATGAATTTTTTATTATTTAATAAATAAGAAAAAAAAACAAAATGTTATAAAGAGCAAAAGGACCTCCTTTTTTTATTAAGAACACATGATTTACAAATTTCAAACTTCAAGATCCATATGAAAATTTAAACATTACAAATCATACATGCGTTCTTCAAAAATGATAGTCTCTTTTCCAAAAGTTTCTTGCTTCTCAGTTTTAAACTGAGTGTGGATAGTAAGACAGGAGCATCAATCTTCTCTGCTTTTTCTCTCTTTTTTCTCTATTTTTAACGTGTTCTTCCTTTCTCTTCCTCCTCTCTCTTTCTTTCTTAAGTCTCCGTGCGTGCTTCCCGTTTTTTCCTTTCTCTCTTTTTTCTTCCTTCTCTTTGTTCTCTTTTCCTCTCCAGAATCCGTGTGCTTTTTTTCCAAAAAACCCCAATCCCTTCTGTATCCGTTTCTCCTCCTTTTATTAAAGTCTCTCTCTTTTCCGTTTTTTCTATTTTTTCCATTATATTTTTTTTAATTATTTATTTAAAACATTAACAGACAAATCTAAACTACTCTATTTTTTATTTTATTTATTTAAGCAAAACAGCATTTTTTATATATTTATTTTAAAACTTGCAAATCAAGTATTGAAGCAGTTATTTTTATTGTTATATTTGTTGTTATTATTTTTTATTTATTATTTATTTATTAATTTTCATATGCTGTTGTTTTAAATTAAGATATTTTTGTTATTTTCTTGTTATTTTCGTTTTTTTATTATTAATTATTTATTTTATTATTTTTTTGGAAAAAAAACATTTTCTATTTTTATTAATGGAAAAATTCAAATTTATTATTTTTATTTTGTTTTTTATTGTTATCATTATTTTTCAAGAAAACTTAAACTAATAAATATTTTTTATGTTATTATTCTTTTTTTTTATTTTTTTATCAATATGCTTTAATTAAAATATTACCCGGACAAAATTGGGTGTTGACATACCCTTGATTTAATTTTAATAAAAATAAGTATAATTACATTAATAAAACAATTCAAGATCGTTTTATATAGCACTGAACAAAAATATAATTATTTTGATAAAAATATTCTTATGTGTCACTTTCTTTTATCATATTTAATTTGCACATTAATTTTATAATCTTTTTGTTTTAATTTAAAGTAAATATAAACTATTTCCTTTAAAAAAATAAACTAACGATAAAATTTGTAAACGATTTAACTAGAATGATGTATGCACCTCTTCAATAACAATTTAATGCATTCAATTTGCTAAACAATTAAAATACAAATGATATATACACCTCTTCAATAACAATTTAATGCATTCAATTATGTAATAACAATCTCATTTAAATTCTTCAAATTTGGGATTAAAGTGCAAATTAGATGATTAATTACATCAATTTAAAGAGTATAAAGTCAAATTTCCTACATCATTTTAAAAATTTATTTGGCAAATAATCTTACATGAGTTTTATAATAATTCAAAAAGATGTTTATGAAATCAATGATAATTACACGACTCTTTATATTAGCCGGGTAAAATGGTATTTGGCAAAACTTTAAATACTTCTCTATTAATGAGTGGGCCAATAAAACCACCTTCTCCCTCCTTTACATCTATACAAATCAGAATAATATACATAACCAAACAGCTTTCATCCACTCCCATCCCTTTATAATCAAACTGTATACAAAAACAACATTAGAGAAATTAACATTTTCTGTACATGTTATATTTTATTTACATCAATATAAATCATTCTATCAATTTTCTTTTCTTATTAATTATCCTTATTTATCAATATTTCCTTTATTCAATGTTGTTCCTTCCCTCAATCATGTCATACATTAAATACATAAGTGTGATTACCTTGTTCTAACATTAAAAGAAAAACTCAAAAAGCATTCTTATAATTTTCCAAAATGTGAATCAATCATTTTAGTTTTGTATAACAAATTTAAACTTCAGAAATCTTAATTTTTATTTGGTGGTACCAATTTCTTCTTAAATTTTACCAGGCGATTATAACCTTTTTACTATAAATTAATCATACTTTTAATGTTATCTTTACTTTTTTTTTTCTTTTTTTAAACTTTACTTCCCTAGTCCTCTTTGTATTCTTATATTTCAATCGTTAAGATATTCTTCTTCTTTGTATTTCTGTCTTTGAAAAAGAACCATTCCTTTTATAACGATGGTAACAACATGTTCCTTTGCAAAACAAACAACTTCTTCAACCAAAAACACTTTCTTTTTGATTTGGTATCACTTTCCTCCTGCATTTGTACTAAAAAGACTATCAACTTCAATTGTAAGATGGATAATTTGGTGGTAAAGTTTTATATAAAAGATGTTAAGTTTTTGTTTTCCTACTAGTCACAATACTTGTAAAAATAATTTTGGTTAAACTAACAATGAAACAGAACGTTAGTTTTAGAAAGGGCGACTTCAATATAGGTAAAAAAGATACTTCTAAATATTTATACAAAATCTTCCCATTAAATGTTTGAAAGATGTCATATAATGATTTTCTAAAAAGGTTCACAAAAAGCTTTTTAAAATGATTTACAAATAACTTAAAGAAGCAATGTAATGCACAAGTAATAGAAAGAGAGAACGAATGCTTTATTTTTTAAACTGCTACATCCTTAACCTGCCTACATGCTTAACATGTCTACTTCCAATTTTCTATAAGTTTCACTAAATAAATAAATATTTACAAGTATTCTTTATTGTCACTTCTATCTTACAAAATTACACAAAGTCTCTTCAAACTATCCACTAAACTTCTCTTGAATTTAAGTATGAGTACACAATGTCTTTTTAGGCTAAGTACATAAAGTCTCTCTAGGCTATACAATAATAAATTATTGTTTACAAGGTTTCACACTCATCTGAGTGAATATGAAACACAATCACTTTGTTTAGAAAATAACTTTAGGAAAACGATAAAGATTAACAATATAAGTACTCTTATTACATGTTATCTGAAAGACGATATCTCTTAAGTGTTGAAAGCTATGAAAGAATGACAATGTATGCCCGTAATGTCATTTTTTGGCTAGTTCACCATCAGGTCTTCATGTGCTTGACAAATTTCTATTTATAAACATCACAAAAAGATCTATTGTGAAACAGTGCTTCTGAATTTTCCTTGGTGTCAAAGCTTTTCAACATTGATGTTTGACTTTAGGATGGCACTTCATTATAATACTCCTTTGGTTGAAAAATGATACACTTTGTCTGAGCAATTGTGTTGTTTGTACCAACCTCACTAAAATGGGTATACATTGCTCAAGGCGTAGGTTATGTATGTATGTGTTAAGATCTTCTTTGAAGAAAGTGAAGTTTCTATTTCAAACATGTACACATAATTTTGTTGGGTTGGTTCTCTCCTTGTGAGGCCTAAACCTACTATGTTTTGGTGTGTCCATGACACATGACAAGCCCAATATAATACATCATTATAATTAGGATAAAAAAGCTAATCCTAAGTGTGTGCAACTGTATTGTAACCGTGAGAGCATTGGTGTGTGTGGAGAAGTGTGTGAGCAGTTGCTTTGAAGAAAAGAGATAGAGGCAAACACAATTCGCAACTACTTCCTATAGCAACCTGTGTTGATTATTTTGAAGATCCAACAGTGTAATCTTGTTTGATCAAGATGCAATTTTTATTGAAGATTCCTCACTCATATTTCTTTAATCTGGACGGTGGGATTGTCTACAGGAGGTCTGTAAAAGCGTCAGGAATTTTGTGAAGAGCTGTTGTCCATAGAGAGTTCCTGTTACCGTCAGTCTTAGTTGTTTCGGAAATCCAACGGTGAAATTTTCTCTAATTGCCCTAAAATTTTTACTGAAGTTTTACCACTCACAGTTTTTCTAGATGGTTAGATTTGAGATCGGAGCTCTAGTGTTTCCAAAAAATTCGTGAACAATGGTTATTTTTCTAGTGACTAGATTCTTGAACTCTTCCTTATGAAATTTCAATTTGTTAATATTTTGGACTATTGTTGGTGACCATTTGAGGATTACAAAGAGTTGTATTGATATGCTCTATGATTGGTTTTTGTGAGACCCATTGTACCTTTGTTTTAGTATAATTGGAGTATTTATTGTCCTGTGGGTTTTTTTTATCTCTATTGAGAGGTTTTTTCCCATGTTAATTATTGGTGTTGATTTCTTCTTTTGTTTTCGACTGCATATCGTTTTTTATTTGGATTGATTGATTGCGTTCAAGGTGTTTCCATATTGTTATGATAAAAGTGAATCTTATTGCTTCTGCTACCTGACCCCATCAACTGGTATAGAGCTTATCGGTTTTGGGCTTGTAGTTTGGTGAACAATGGAAACTAACACTAGTAGAATGGTTGGTTACTCTGAATGACTCCAATTATAATATTTGGAAGGCGAAAATGGAAGATTTACATTATGTGAAAAATTTTCATACACCTATTTTTGGTAATGAGAAACCTAGTAATATAAGTGATGATGGAAGAAATCTCTTGCATAGACAGGTCTGTGGATGTATCAGAATGTGGATTGATGATAATGTGTTGAACCAGATTATTGGAAGACAGATGCTTGGGCTTTGTGGATTAAGCTTGAACAATTATATGCTAGAAAAACTGAGAATAGCGAGATGTTTTTGATAAAACAATTGTTAGCTTTGAAATATGCTGATGAGACATCAATGACAGATCACTTGAACAACTTTCAGGGAATTATGAATCAGTTATCTGCTATGGGTATCAAGTTTGATGAAGAAATTCAAGGACTATTGCTTCTTGGCTCCTTACTAAATTCATGGGAAATTCTTAGAACTTCATTGTTCAATTTTGCTCCAGATGGTGTCATCTCTATGGATCTTGCCAAGAGTAGTGTTTTGAATGAAGAAATGAGAAGAAAGTCACAGGGTACATCACCTCGTTCAAATATTTTGGTTTCTGAGTATAGGGGGAAAAGCAATAGTCGTGCACCAAAAGACAGAGATCAAAGTAGGAGCAATTCTAAAGGCAGGTACAAAGATGTTGAGTGTAACTATTGTCATAAGAAGGGGCACATAAAGAAATACTGTTGGAAGTTAAAAGATAGAAGTGAGAAGGATAACAATGACAAGGGTAAAGATAGTAGTGATGATGAAGACATGATCAATGCAACTTATGTTGATTTTCTTTTAGTTCATGAGTTTGAGTCTGTGAATCTTGTTGATAGGTCAACCAGTTGGGTGATTGATAGCAGTGCTTCTTGTCATATCACATCCAGGAGAGATTTGTTTACTTCTTATGCTTCTGGTGATTTTGGTAGTGTGAAAATGGCTCATGAAGGTGTAACAAGATGCATCAGAATTGGACATGTTTGCTTGGAGATGTCCAATGGCTCGAGATTAATTTTGAAGCATGTGAAGCATGTTCCTGATGTCCTGTTAAACTTACTTTCTGTTAGTAAGTTGTCTGATGAAAACTATAACAACTCATTTTCAGGTGATAGTTGGAAGCTCACTAAGGGTTCCATGGTTGTGGGTAGAGGTACTAAGCACTCTACACTTTACATAACTCATACTAAAATAGTAAAAGATGTTGTTCATGTAGCTGAGTATGTTGATGGAATTGACTTGTGGCATAAGAGGTTATGTCATATGAGTGAGAAAGGGACATCTGTTTAGTTATAAAGAATGTATTGTCTGATGTTGGAAAGGCACATTTGCATAAAAGTTCTCATTGCTTTGGTGGAAAGCAAAACACAGTGTCTTTTAAGAGTCACATACCTTCAAGGAAATAAGAGATAGGTGATTTGGTCCATTCTGATGATAAAAATGTAGATATGATGACAAAGACATTGCTTAAGAAGAGCATGAAACATTTTTCTCTATAGCTGGATTTGTGAGGGCCTCAACCTAGTCGAAAAGGGGGAGATTTGTTGGGTTGGTTCTCTCCTTGTGAGGCCTAAACCCATTATGTTTTGGTGTGTCCATGATACATGACAAGCCCAATATAATCCATCATTATAATTAGGGTAAAAAGGCTAAACCTAAGTGTGTGCAAATGTATGTGCAACTGTGAGGCATTGGTATGTGTGGAGAGGTGTGAGAGTAGCCGCTTTGAAGAAAAGAGAAAGAGGCAATCACAATTCACAGCTTCTTCCTATAGCAATCTGTGTTGGTTTTTTGAATATGCAACGGTGAAACCTTGTTTGATCAAGCTGTAATTTTTATTGAAGATTCCACACTCATATTTCTTCAATCTGAACGGTGAGATTGTCCACAGAAGGTCTGTAGAGATGTCAGGAATTTTGTGAAGAGCTACTGTCCATAGGAAGTTCTTGTTACCGTCAGTCTTAGTTGTTTCAGAAATCCAACGGTGAAATCTTCTCCAATTGCTCTAAAATTTTTACTGGAGTTTTACCATTCAATGTTTGTTGTTTTGGATGGTCGGATTTAAGATCGGAGCTCTAATTTGTTTACAAAAAATTCATAAACAGTGACTATTTTTCTCGTGACGAGATTCTTGAACTCTTCCTTATTAAGTTTCAATTTGTTGATATTTTGGGCCATTGTTGGTGACCATTTGAGGATTAGGAAGAGTTGTATTGATATGCTCTGTGATTGGTTTTTGTGAGACTCATTGTACCTTTGTTTTGTATTATTGGAGTATTTACATCCCGTGATGTTTTTTTTTATCTCTATTGATAGGTTTTTCTCACATTAATTATTGGTGTTGATTTCTTCTTCTGTTTTTGACTGCATATTGGTTTTTGTTTGGATTGATTGATTACGTTCAGGGTGTTTCCATATTGTTCCGATAAAAGTGAATCTTTTTGCTTCCGCTGCCTAACTCCATCAAATTTCTCTGCACATGTTTGTTGCTTCTTGATGGGTTGTTTGACGCTTCTTTGTGAGTTGTCTAATCTTGAATTGTCTATCGATTATCTGTAATTAATACTTGTAATCCTTGTATTGTAAGTCATCTAGTCTTGGGTCATATGATGATACTTCTAAGACGTCTAGAGAATGATAGACCGCGTCATTTTCTACTTAAAATTTAACACCCTCACTATTATATAAATATTTATTATTTAATTAGAAATTAGGAATATCTTTTTTGTTTCCTTATAGAGATTTTCTTATAAAGAACATTAATTACAACATAATCTAATAGATACATATGTATGCAGATATTTTATCTCTTTATAATTATCCAAACACTACAAAAACTTATTGATATAGCGTAGGCCAAAAACCCACACAAAGCACTAAAAATCCATGCATATGCGTGGGCATAGCGTGGGCAAGGGGACCACGCTAGAATCCTCATGCAACCGAATGCATAACTAAATATAATAAATTATGTGTGGGTCAGACCCACGCAAAAATGGCAGAAGCTTGCGGAGGCCAGGCTTACGCTTATAATATAATTATAATTAAAAAAACATATTTTAAACAAATTATAAAAAATATTATTATTATATATTTATCTTTTTTACTTTTATTATTATTATCACCATTTATACTATTTTATTTATATATTTATTATCTGTGATTAACCTTTTATTCAAGTTTTGGACAAACTCGAACCCAAAACCTCTCAACAGTTGGGTAGAACCCTTAATCATTAGACCAGAAGAACTTTTCTGTCATGTTATGATAATTATTATACTTATTAATTCAATTATAATTATTATAATTGATAATAATATTAATAGCTATAATAATATTAATATTATTATTATTATTAGTATGTTATTATTATAATTTTTAATATTATTATCTTATTATTACTACTATTATTACTATATTATTATTTTATTATTATTATTATTATTATTATTAATATAAGGTTTTCATCTTTGGTTTTATCTATTGTAATAAAATTGAGTTTACAATTTAAAATAAGTAATGTCTCTACCTTACTTTTGAATGTTATTGATTTGTTTGTATCCATTCCATCAACATTATACTATTTGTTTCATTATAGTTTAGAGTATTTTTATGCTTTGATCCTCATTAAAATAAACTATTTTGTTATTTTCAAGATAAGATGATTGGCCGTCAATAATTTTAAGATTATTAATTCAACCTTACAAAACCGAATGGTCTGATAGGCCCAACAACTTTATTAGGATAAACTCTGATATCATTTTGAAAAGTGGACTTTAAGCCGAACTCAAGCCTAATTGACACTCTTAAGTTTAATTTATTAAATCATTCTTAGACTTTAAAACCCAATTGTTATTTTTAAGCCCAATTTAATTACACGAGTACTCACATTTACTAAACACAATCCTATATGATATTAACACCTCCTAAGAAGCCTGAAGCCTAATTGACACTCTTAACTTGAATTTATTAAAGCATTCTTAAGCCTAAAGTCCACTTGTTGTTCTTAAGCCCAATTTAATTACACAAGTGCTCACATTTACTTTTTAACGAATTTATTTTATTTACAATTTTTTTTTCTATCACAATTTTCATCTTTTATTTAATATCCTAACAATTTATTTTTTCAAAATAAAAAAATTTAATGAAATTTTTTATACAAAATACTTTCCTTTTCTTTTTAATTTTCATACATATCATAAATTTTATATTGTTTTCTTTTTAATCATTAAATTCACTTTTTTAAAACTATAATTATTAATATGAATTAAAAAAAATCTACTATACTATTTCCCTATTTTCTTTTCTTTGAATTATAAATTAATTATTTTATCAAAATAAATACTTTTGGCTCATTCATAAAAATTTTAATTTTTTTTATTTTTTTCACCCTTGCGTGGGTGAAACCCATGCTCCCTACAATTAATTAATTAAAAACATTATTTTTGTGAGTGAGCCCGACTGCCATTTTATTTATTTTTTATTTGAATTTTTTTCCGTTATGCATAGGTAGAGCCCATACTGCTTATAATTAATTAATTCAAAACAATATTGTGGTGCGTGGGTTTGGCCCCTACTTGGTTTTATTTTTATATTTTTGAATTTTATTTTGCATTTTATTATTGTGCGTGTGCTCCACTACCGTTTTATTTATTTATTTTTATTTTATTTTTTTTATTATACGAGGGTAGATCCCACACTGTTTGTAATTAATTAATTCGATACAATATTGTGGTGTGTGGGTCTGGTCTCCCGCTTGTTTTTATTTTTTTTTTTGAATTTTTTTTTACGTTTTGCGTGGATCTAGCCCACACTGCTTGTAATTAATTAATTGCAAATAACAATTTGGTGCGTGGGTCACACCCTCGCTTTGTTTTATTTTTTATTTTTTAATTTTCTTATCCACGTTACGTGCGTTGTGGCATTATAAAGTGAGTTTGACCCATGCTTCTTGTCTGGGCCCATTACCCATGCATCTTTCTGATAGTTATTTTGCTGTTTTCTTGTAGTGAAAGTATACAACAAAATTATATATGTTATATATATATATATATAATAATAATAATATTTAGTGTCTTTCAAGAATATTCAAATTAAGTTATCCAGGAGTCAGCACCTAAAGAAAATCTCTTGAAATTTTTTCAAACAACTCTCATTAAGAAGATTCATCTTTCATATTGTAGATACATATGAAAGAAAAACATGAAAATAATTGAGGTCTTTGTAAGTCTTAAATATCAATATTAATAAAATTAATATACAATACAAAGAATAGGGGCCTAGGATTCGACTTACAACTATACAACTTAATCTTACTTTATCAAACATATGAATCTATATTTTACTTATAATGATCCAATATGAACATCAAAAGTTACTAGAAAATTAATTAGGTAGTTGATTATTTGTCATTAAAAAATTAGTACAATAACAGATATGTCTCTTGAGAACATCATTCATTTTAAACCCACAAAAGAGATATATACTCACTACTTAACTTTGATGATGTAGAGAAAGTATTAAATAATCCTAAATTTAACCTATAAATATGTAATCCAGGACCACAAACTTATTATATATATCAAAGCTAGATATTATTGATTAACATTCAAACATTAAATAATTTCTTAATAACACATTTTTGTTTAATTATCTATACATACTCTTCTCACGATCCCATATTTTTAAGAAACTCTTTTTAAAAGAAATATATGTGGAGATTGTCACCAAAACAATCTATCCAAAATTCATAAGGAATTTGATCATGGTGAAATAAACTTTTATATGAACAATAATTGAAATAATAAGCGAAATCAATTAGACTTAAATAAATATTTATCATATATATGTGATAAGAAAAACTTAAATGATAATGTAAATACAAAAATATAAAATAATTCTTTAGAATCTATTAAGATTGATAAACTATAATACCTATGAAATTTCTTTTATATTAATAGTAATTAGTTTATTTTCATTTAAACTTTTATTTACACTTAATAATTTATTTTTATTACTTTTTATATTTCTCGTGTTATTTTAATTCTTATTCTTATATCCCATATTTTTTTATTTATATTTACAAAAGTTTTTATTCGTTTCTAATTATCCACTATAAGAAAATGTCTGAATAGCTTCCAATATTTTGCATGGACCAAACGACTGACACAAAAAGTGTCGGCCAAAGCGAGGGTTGTTGGAATCAAAATCAAAGCGCTGACTTGTCCCACGAAACAATCATCACAACATTTTTTTTTAAATTTCATGGGCCTAGTCAACGCAATTTAAAAAAAAAAAGTAGAGTGCGAGGGTTCTGCCCACGCTAAATGTTGCATCGGCCTAGCCCATGCAGCCTTAAATTTTTTTTTTAATTGTCTTGTGTTTGTGTGTAGTTGAGAAAAAAAAAGATTAAAAATATAACTGAAATTAAATTGAATTTAAAAAAATAAAGTTAAAAAAATATAAAATGAAATAAGAGTATTATTATTAAATTAGTAAAATATAAAAATAATGGAATATTGTAAGAAAAATAAGATAAGTGTAAGTTTGATAATAAAAGAATAAGTTCAAAGGTAATTATGAAATTTGTTGTTAAATAATTAGAAAAATTTATGAATTTAATTATATATATATTTTGTTTAGTAATTTGTACTATGATTAATACAAAATAAAAATTTGAAAATATTAAAAGAATTACAATAAGATCAAAGTAATGTAGCAAATAAATAAGCGATGAAAAATTATGATGATTATTTATTAATAATTTGATGAAATAAATTAAAAAAATATTTGATAATAAATTTTGAAATTTAATTGAATGATAGTTTAATCATAAAATATTAATAAATGATAGTTGAATAATAAAATATAAATAAATGATAGTTGAAGTATAAAATATGATTATTAAAACATCAAATATGAGTGAATATAAGATATAACATGTTAAATAATACTTAATTTGTAATTTATTAAAATACAATGTAGTACATGTATTAGTTACTTATGATAGTATGAATATGTATATTCTTCCAAAATGTATGTTATAATATTTTTTCAAAAGACAAATAAATAAGAGAAATATAAGAAAGTATTCTAGTAATGCTCTAATGACTCTAGGTATGTGATTAAGTTTTAAGATTTGGTAAGAGGAGGAAGATGAAGAGATGGTTAAAAAGTGCCTTAATTAATTTAATTTAGTTTTAATTTAATTGAATTTGAAATGAAACTCAATGAAGAAAGCATAACTCTTCACTTGAGATGGGTGTAAAGCAACATAAAAGTTCATTTGAAATGGGTGCAGAGTAGCAAAAGTGTCTTAATTAGCTACCATAACACACTATTCATTTTAAATAGGGTTAGAAGGAAGTGAACATGCATATCATTAGAAAAAACAATCATTTTTTTAAAGTTTAACTATGTTAATTTTAATTGGGTGATGTTACACTGACAATCTATATTTAAAGTTCAAAATTTAATTGCATTCATTGTGAATAAAATGGTTTCTACATAAACATTCATTGAAGTAGGTGAACAATTTCATACAATTTTTTTATTTTAAAGTGAATTAAATTTGTAGATATAAAATTATGTAAAAAAATTGTTTAAAGATATATGAAATTTTTTTTAGACTATGAATCAATTTATAAAAAATTGAAAGTAATTGCATTAGTATTGTGAGAACTATGAAAAAGAAAATGCAATAATGATAAATGATTGTTGTCCTTCATTGAATGTATGTATGTTATATATTATGTGTATTATGTTTGATTATTGTAGGTAATTTTGATTATTATATGACATAGTTAATTATAATGACGTATAAGATGTTGATGTTTTATAAAATAAGTCATAGTACCTAATTACTAATAGAAGCAATTCAAAGTAATTTTTTTATATATTTACATAACATAGTTTAGTTAATTCTTCAATAAACAATATTTCTTAAACATATTATTTTTCATAAATAAATTAACATGGAAAAAAAAATTGAAAATAAAAAATTTTCCTTATACAAAAACCTCTTCGAACTAGTAATATTTTTCTTGTCAATTAATAAAATTTGAATAATTCTTTTTCTAATATTCTTAACATTTTTTTATTTTATTTATAAACACTACACACATATTAAATAAGAATATTAATAATATGTTATAATAAGAAGAAAATAATTATAAATTTTAATAATTTAGACTTATTTATTTTGTTTATTGTTATTGTATTTACTGTCGTTAATATTAACTAATAATATAATAATATAATTCGTAAATAGTTAACTTTACTAAATATATTGAGAAAATTTTCAGTGTAAGATATGAATTAAATAAAAAATTATTTGACATTTCAGTATATATTTAGAAAATTGTATTGAAAAAAAATATAGTAATTATTTTTATATATTACTATAGTTTCATTGTTTTAATTTATTATAATACAAAAAAACTTTATATAATACATTAATTTTATTATTTTTATTTATCGTAATATAAAAACTTTATTAATCATGATATATGTTTTAATTTCTTTCTACACGCTAACATCAAAACTTTTAGACAATTTTAATTTTTTATAAAGAAAGAATTGGGCGGGATTCACTTTCACTGGAATGCGGGAAACTAACTTTTCCAAATATTGAGAGAAGCCCACACTTAACTTTTACTGGAATGGCCAAATGTTTACCACATTACTGAAGCACAACTCTAAAGCTTCGAAACACAACACAACAAGCTTTGAAGCTCTGAAACTACGATTTTACCGATTGGATTTGGTTCGAAGGAGGTGAGCTCATTTGGGTTTCCTTTCCAACTGCGTCAATTGCGTTCGTGGGGTTATATTTTGGTTGGATTTTTGGTTTAGGGTTCATTTGAGGTGTGTTTGAATATTTTTTTGTGTTGAACATAGATTTGGGGGTTTAGGGTTTGTGGGGGCGGCGACAAGAGTGATTGAGGAGCTTGCTTTCGCTTGCAATCCTAATTAAGGTTAGCAATTTTGTTGTAGTTGTGTATAATCTTTGCTAAATGTGTTTGCTGAATATTTGTTGAACTAAATTGTGTACATACACACGAAGTTAGTGTGTTGATTTGCTGAATATTATACTTTACAGTGTGTGTGAAAAACCATGTTTCATCTTCTTCTCTGCTCTATATTTCTCATGTACATGCTCTGTATTTTAATTTTTTCACACAGTTTGGTTCTAATGTATTCTAATATGGTTTACGTAATTGATAAAGCTTGAAAGAGTGTAAACTGACATGAACACCGATCATTATTAAGAATATTATAAGTATATTTAAATATAAATGAGCATATAAATATAAACTTAAAATATGTAGAAAATATTAATTTTATTGATAGAAATATATTTTATATATTATGTTAATGAGTTTTTGCTATCTTTTCTTTGTGAATCACTAGCTAGCTTTTTAAGAAATGGGGTAGCAGCTACTAAGGGTTTGGACTTGCGTGATTCTGAGGATGGGGATGTTGTGACTAAGTTTGATTTCCTTTAATAGTTTATAATTTTGTTTATGTGATGCATCAAAGTTTGTAAATTTCCTTGTTGATGAGGTGTGGTTATAGCTTAACTTTGATATGAAATACTTGCACCAACTGTCATATATCGGGTGATATGAGCCCGGTTAGGAATAATCCCCAGAACCCACAACAAAGAGTAGTATGCCCCAAGATCCCTAAGTATTCAGATTTAGCATGACTACTCCGAAGCCTTATCTTGCGGAAAAGAAACGCAGCAAAGACCCTAAAGTATGATAAGTTGCAAGTCCAATGAAGAACTCAAGAGAGAAACCCTCACTTCTGAAATTTTCAGAATCAAAAATTCGCATTTCAAAATCAAACTTGCTCTTTACATGTGTTTTATTACTTAAGTAGACCTTTGAGCTTCTAAAATGCTAACCTAACTCTTCAACAGCCTAGAAGCCTCCAAATTTAATGCAGCAGCAGCTTTTTGGCACACTTATAGATGACTAATTATTACATCAAATGGGAAAACAAAAAACACAATTTACTAAGCATGACTACTCTAAGCCTATGGAAAATTAATCAAAATACATCAAAATAAAAAAAATTAAAATATGTCCACAAAATAATGGGTGACTCTTCAGATTTTAACCTAAGCCCAAAATAGCCCATTTACACTTAAATTAAATCTAGTGATGCATTTTCTATAGGCCCTTCTCTTCAAATGATTTGCTTTTAGCCCAAATCTCCTTCATTTAATTCCTTCATCAGCCCATATCAAATTAAGAACGTGATTAGGCTTCAATTCAATCTTAGACTTTGTTTGCGCAGTCAA
>Ga0209489_106330_pt1 | contig 19192 bp, 10 predicted proteins | sample SiratrowhiteBW_FD_187527 | JGI IMG/M metagenome (GOLD analysis project Ga0209489, IMG submission 187527) | Root nodule microbial communities of legume samples collected from California, USA - Siratro white BW (SPAdes) (version 2) | ecosystem: Host-associated > Plants > Roots > Nodule | place...
GGGGGGGGGGGGGGAGAGTGTGTAGGTGCATGGAAGCTTTAGTGAGTGTAAAATGCCGAATGCAGGGAGAGAGTGTATGGAAGTTACCTAAGTGAGTGGGTCCTGTGTACACGGTGAAGAAAGCTGGTGGAGACATAAAGCATATTGCAGAACCAAATGAAGCCAGAAGAAGGTGAAAATGAAGGACAAAATGTGAATCACTCTAGATCATTAATTTTTAAAAAGATACCCCTGGATCTTGTTATTTCCCAATTTGCTCCTTATGAGTTTTAATGGATGTTTTGATTTAGCAACACCTTTATTTGGCTTTGGTTTGATTATAGAAAAATGAACGTTCATGCAAATATACGAAGTAGAATAGTTCATGCAATATATGGAGTAGGATAGTGATGTATACCAAAAATGTTTAACAAAAATTGTATGAAGAAGAACCAAAAGATACGTATACAAAATAATAACCTTTTCGGGACTTCTTCCTTCACCACAATACATGTTTCTTCCTTATAGCTTGTTCCTTGCTAGCATTTCTTTCTTTTTTGAATGATTTGTTTTCTTTCGACAAAAGGCACTTATGGAGAACGAGAGTAGAGCCCGTTCAGTCTTATGATTCAAGTGAAAAGAAGGGATGAGTCGAGAGCTATGCTATGTGAGAGAGTTGTGTTGTAGGTTGTGCGTCTATCCCGAGTAAAAGTAGCAATGCGCCTAGGTGTTGGAGCGTTGACTTGGTCAGGCATTTGCAGGGACAAAGCAGTTTTGTTAAGATAAGGTAACACTAGCTATAGTGGGAAACATGGCAGAAACAGTTTTGTTAGGATGAGGTAATTCTGGCTATAGAGGGAAGCATTATAGAGGAGCTGTAGAGGGAAGCATTGCAGAGGGAGCAGGAGCGTACAGAGAGAATAATTAGATTTGAGGGTGTGCTTATAGAAATTGACAGGTGTGAAAAGCACGAAATGGCCCAAGAGGTGGTGAGTGAATAAGGGGGTGTGACCCAAGAGAAAGGGGCGAAGGGAACGAGTTGCACCTCTACACCCATTTAATCTATATATTTAAAAAAGAAAGAAAATAAAAGATAAACACAAAAATCACTTTTTTATTATTGTTTTTTATTTTTGGGATAATAAAATTCAATTTTAATTAAATAAATGCTTTTTTTTAATTTATTTGTATTTGTATTTTTTCAAAAAAATAATTAAAAGCATTTTTTGAAAAAAATTATTATTTTTTTATCCGGACGAAATTGGGTGTTGACATACCCAATAGAAGGCTAACTGAAGTTTAACTCTCATAAGTGAGTTCATTTTAGTGAATTGTCTTTATTAAAACTTATAGTGTGATCAGGAAAAACAAGGGGTTACCCCTCATTTTATAGGGGGATACCTGTCTTTAAGTTTTGACAACTGCTATCACATGTCTGGATGAACACCAATTCATCAAATGAACTTCTTTTCTTGTTACATTCTATTTAAAAGAATGCTAAATGAGGTTTAACTAAATAGCTAAGTTCATTTTACGGAGTTGTCTTTATTAATACTTGTAGTGTCATCAGAACAATTGAGGGTTTACCCCTCCTTTCATACGGGGACACTAGCCTTGAAGTTTTAGCAACTACTGTCACATGTGTTGATGAGCAACAATTCATCAAATGAACTTCTTTTATTGTTACATTCTATGCAAAAGAAGGTTGATTTAGGTTTAACTGGCATAACTAAGTTTATTTTATGGAACTGTCTTTGTTAATACTTGGAGTGTCATAAGAAAAACGAAGGGGTTACCCCTCCTTTCATACAGGAACACCTGCCTTGAAGTTTTGGCAACTTCTGTCACATGTCTGGAAGAGCACCAATTCCTCAAATGAACTTCTTTTCTTGTTACATTATTCCCAAAAGAACGCTGACTAAGGTTGAACTCCCACAAGTAAGTTCATTTTATGGAACTGTCTTTATTAATACTTGGAGTGTGATAAGCAAAACTGAGAGGTTACCCCTCATTTCATACGAGGACACCTGCCTTGAAGTTTTGGCAATTGTTGTCATATGTTTGGATGAGCACCAATTCATCAAATAAACTTCTTTTCTTGTTACATTGTACCCAATAGATGGCTTATTAAGGTTTAACTCCCACAACTGAGTTCATTTTTGTGAATTGTCTTTATTAATACTTGGAGTGTGATAAAAAAAAAAAACTGAGGGGTTACCCCTCCTTTCATATAGGGACAACTGTCTTGAAGTTTTGACAACTGTTGTCACATTTCTAGATGAGCACCAATTCGTCAAATGAACTTCTTTTCTTGTTACATTCTATGTAAAAGAAGGCTAAATGAGGTTTAATTGACATAACTAAGTTCGTTTTTTGGAACTATCTTTATTAATACTTGGAGTGTCATCAGAACAACTGAGGGGTTACCCCTCCTTTCATACGGGAATACCTGCCTTGACGTTTTCGCAATTGCTGTCACATGTCTGGATGAACACCAATTCATCACATGAACTTCTTTTCTTGTTAGATTCTACTAAAAAAGAAGGCTGACTGAGATTCATTGCCGCGAGGTTGGGGAAGTTGGAGCGAAAATCATTCACTAACCCAAAACTAAACAATAAAACCATAAAAAAAAAAAAAGCTTCCTTTTTCATCACAAACCGATAAAAGATCAATCTTTAGTCGAAATTGTAGGAAAGTGGAAGCACTGTCACGACTTTCGCATCCTTTAGAAGTGACTCTGCATCCTTCAACATCCTTTAGAGGTGATTCCACATCCTTCAAAGGTGATTTCGCATCCTTCAAAGATAAACAATAAAATCATCAAAAGAAACTTCCTTTTTTATCGTAAACCCATAAAAGACCAACCTTTAATAGAAAAAGCAGAAATGGAAGCACTGTCACGGTATGCGAACGTTCATAGTAGCGGTTTTCAACGAAGCAATGGAGAAGGAGAAGGAAAAAGAGAATGCTTGTTGTTATGTGAACGGAAGAACAAACGTGAAGGGAATGTGTTCTCAAGTTGAAATGATGAAGTGAAGAGGGAAAGGTTTTTGCTGCTCCACATTTAGGGAAAGGTCAAAGTGAAGACGGAAAATGAAGGGAATGTGAAGTGAAGAGGGAAGTGAAATAGGAAAGTTGAAATGAGAGTATATTGACACACTGACACCCCGGAATAAAATATTATTTTTTGACAGGTAGGAGTATCAAATGAATGTATGGACATATAGAAGTGTCAATATATCATTATTAAAACTAACTTTTATATAAAACATAAAATCTAGCTTCCCATTCACAAATAGTTCCAAAATTCCTATAAACCATAACGATTTGAAGATATCACTAGGACCAAGACTCATCCTGAAAAAAAAAAAACACCACATGCAAACACCATTTATCTAGGTAAACAAAATACTCAATTTGACTCCAAAAGGGTAAATAACAAAAATGAACTTACTTTAAATAAACTTCTGATAAGACAGTCTCACTCTAATCACCGTTAAGAGTCCATAGGTGATCTCCGATCGTCAATCTGATGAAGGATGAAGTAGAAATATAGAGAGAAAACTAGAGAAAAAAAATAAAATCTATTATAGAAAGATGATAAATATATTATAATAGAACCTGAATAATGATTTTTTTTATTTATATAAATTTTCACTTTAATAATAAAATATTCAGGTATCATTTTAATTATACTATTTGTACTCTCTATATATATTTTCTAAGTCCTTATAAACAACTTATTATTATTATTATTATTATTATTATTATTATTATTATTATTATTTTAATAATTTAATTATATATTTTTTTAATTTCAATTCTAATATACATTATCATTTTTTATTAAAATGGGTTAAAGTCTATTTATTTTTTTGGGAAGGTTGTCAAAACATTTTCACATATTAAAGAAACAGGGGTGAATAAATTCAGTATAACAAGACATATTTTGTTTATAATATAATAAAAAAGAATTAAAATCTTAGTACAACAATTTATGTTATTTTTATTTTAACTCCATGATTAATATAATTAAGCACTATTTAATCTTAAATAATTATAATATATTTATTAACAAAATTGAGATTAATACATAATTAAGTTTGAAAAAGTCACAAAGAATTTAAGATTTATAAATAAAAAATAAACATAAAAGATAGATTTTTTAAAATATTAATTATATATTATATTAATTTTTCGTTTAATAATCACACTAAACAATTATTAAAGACAAAAGTTACCTTCAATTATTTTAGCCATTAAACGATTTCAAACAAAATTATTGTATTAAAAGTAAAATATATTAATATTTATTGTAATAAAATTACTATGTACATAAAATATAATTATATTTCCTCTGGACTAACTTTTGAATCACTTTTACTTAAATATCCACGTCCATATATATAAGGACGAAAGACACGGCACGTTAGCACAAACAATTAACGTGAATGGAACACAGAGAGAACCTTCCATTCAAGCGGCATGAATGTTAGTTTTCTTAGTGCTTTCTCGTTCGTCGTAAACGCGGACAACAATCAGAGTACAAATCCATCGATATAACCTAAGATCTCATCAAATTTTCATTCCAACGTTAAATTTTTTCTAAACCCCAAAAAATCACGAAACAATGGAACCCGAACCCAGATGCATGGAGGTGAAACTCATCTCGTGCAAGGACCTCAGAGCCTTCAACTTTTTCCAAAAGCTCACAGTTTACGCCACCGTCTTCATCGACAGCGAGGATCCGAAGAGGGAAATGACGGAGGAGCGCAAGCAGCGACAGCGAACCATAACGCACAGAGAAAGCGACGCCGATGGCAGCAACCCCGAGTGGAACCACCAAGCGCGGTTCGATTTGGGGTGGCTTTCGCACTCGCCACGCCACTCCGATTATGACGATCTCTTCCTCTGCTTTGAGTTCCGCCACGACGGCCTCATCCTCGGCGATAAGGTCGTCGGCGAGTGCCGCGTGACGTTTGCCGATTTGATCCGAGACGCTGCTGCCGGCACAGCGAGGTTCGTGAGTTACGAGGTTCGATCTGCCGAGGGAAAGCCCAACGGTATCTTCAATTTCTCGTACAAATTGACTGGGATTGGGATTGGGATTGGAAGTGGGAGTGGGAGCGGGACCCACTCATCGCAGATTCTCGAAGGGAGAATCTCGGGGTACCCTGTTCTGGCGCCGGAGGATTGCGCCTGTGCTCCTAACAGGGTACAATATCCCACGTGCGAAATCGATAACACGTGCTGCTACCCAACGGTCGCGTTGCCGGTGGGTTCTCCCGTCTATCCCCCAGCTGCTCCACCGCCGCCGGCTATGCTTCCACCCTACGGAGGATATCATTTCAATTATCCACATCCGCCACCACCACCGCCGGTTGTGTATCCATATCCTCCGCCACCTCCTCCGGCGGTGCATGCTTACCCGCATTTTGGGCCGGAGGCCCATCCTTGGCCACAGGGCCCGTATTCTGAACACAGGTGGTAATGGACTAATGAAGAGTTCAAAGCCCGTTCTGAAGTTTTTACTTTAACAACGTATAGCTGTAGAGTTTTTTTTTTTTTTTTTTTTTTTTTTTTTTTTTTTTTTTTCTTTTAGGGTTTTCCATATTTTATATACGGAAATTTTGTTATAAACTTTTTTGTTAATATTTGGAACTTCTTCGTTATTTATTGTTGTTTCGGTAAAATGACTAATTTTAAGCGTTTCTTAATCAATATAATAACTATAAAAAACAATCACTAGTATTCAAAACTAGCAGAGGCATTGTCTTGTAGGCTCATCACCTAATTTCTATCGAATAAAGTTTCTAACTTTGTATCAACAATAGCGCTAGGTTCCGAAGTAACAGACTAGATTCTTACTTGCATGTTTGGTTGGATAAATAAAATAAAGCAAATTATTATACTTATTCATAAGTATTTTTAGAAAAAAATATTCTATAAGTTAAAATTGGTTTATGTAAAAACTAATTTGTCGAGGTTTTATTATATAATATTTTTTCTATTTCTTTTTTGCGTTCTTAAATCAAATATAAACTAAGTTTTAATCATAGAAAAACTTATTTTTATTTTTTCTTAATTATTTGTGATGAAGTTTGTCTAAACAAACTTTTTATAATGTTAATATTATTTTGGAGGTAGAATATTATCGTACATTGTTGTCAGTAGATAAATCCGTAACACAAAATTAATAAAAAAAGAATATTGTTTTAATCGTTGTATTTGATAGTTTTCAGTACATTTGAGTGGATAGTAAAGTGAGGTTCTCCCTTATACCAATCAAATGTTTGACTCATTGTTAAGACAATTGTCTTTTAGTCATCCACCACAAGTAATCATGAAATCTTTTAGACTTCATATTATTCACTTAAATAGTATAGTTTATTGTTAATGGAGAACTCAATTATAACTTTCATTTTTGTTTATTATTGGAAAAAAAATCAGAAACCCTTCTAAGGAATCAAATTATAACCTAGTTTTTCAATTTAAAAAAAAATTAAAATCATGAAAAATTTAAAAAATAAAAAATAAAAATATAATAATAAAAATAGCTAATATTTATAACATTGGTAATATTTAAAATTTATTTTATAACAATTTAAATATATTGTTAAATGTAATTAATATTAAAATTTTGTTAAAAAATATGAAAATTAAAAATGTAAATATTGATTTAAATTAATGATGTGAGTGCATTTGTATTTAAATTTATTTATATAAAAAATATCGATAGTATATTCATGTTTACGAAATCAAACTTAGTGTAATATCTTGTTTGTAATAACTAATTCATATAAGATATATAATTTTGTTAAGTGTAATAAATAGTTTAAAATTGAATAAATGAATTTAGTTTTAATCATAACATTCACTACAAGAAAATCATTAATGATAACTAATTTAGAGACAAAAAATAATTAGTCATTATACTAACTAATTTAGTGACAAAAAATAATCGTTATAAAAAAATTATTAATTAACAACTAATTTAGAGACAAAAAATAATTAATCACTATATTGACTAATTTAGTGATAAAAAATAATCATTATAAAAAAATTATATTTAAACTAAAATTTCATTAATTATTTTATAAACTAAAATTATTGATATAAAAAATAATTTTTATTATTAATAAGTTTATAATATAAACAGATATCATATTTAAACAACTGATAATAATAATTTTTTTTAATAACTAAATTTTAAAAAAATAATTATTAATTTATAAAACATTTTAAATTAATATCAATAAATTTAAAATAGTATTTATTATTAATTAATTAAAAATAATAATATATTACTTATAATGTTTTAAGAAGTTACCGTTCCCTTCACTTTACTGAGGAAAAAGAGAAGGCAAATGCTTTGGCACCTTCATTTTATGATCTTCTTCTCTGAATCCTCGGTAATATTACACGATCTTCCTCTCTGAACCCTAATCTTCCTTACCTTTCATCTCACTCTCTCTTTATTGCATTTAGATTCCAAACCTCTCACTCTCTCTTTGCTGCATTCAGATCCCAAACCTCTCACACTCTTTGCACTAACCAAACGCATTCGAAGACGTTTTCAATTGCTAGCCCAGATTCTGAAAATGGAGCTCTGACAATATTTCTCCTTTGTTACTGGTGTAGGTAAAGTAATCTCTAATATCTGTTTCTCTCATTCAAAATTTTGTTTGTAATGTTTGGAAATATAATTTGTTTATTTGTTTTCTTAGCTTATTCACTGGATGCTTTATTGTAGATTTTGTAAAAATGAATAGTAAGGATAGAGACTGAGATGATGTTCTCTTTATTTAATATTTGGGGTTAGGGTTTCTTCTCTCTATTTGAGGTTAGATTCTATTGGAAAAGGTTGAAAACTAATTGACGGTGAATGGATGAGAAAAAGAAACTGGTGATATTTCTTTTTATTAGTTTCACTTTGCGGAGGTTGTGGGTTGAAATGATGGCAAACATTAGTGACTCCGTTGGGGAGTCACAATCAGAGATTTTTGGTGGTGAAGCTTTAACAACATGCTGGAGCAAGTTTGTTCAAAGTTTACATTTCATGCTTAGGATTGTTAGTTAGTGATGGAGTGTTGAAATGGTTTGCCAAATATTTAATTTAACTTTCCACATATTTGGTTGGTGTAGTCAGTTTACTTTGTTTTGTTCGACCAACTCGGGCGTAATCTTCAAAATTACTGGTGGTATAGTATTCACAAGTGATTATTGAGGATCTTCAAAATTCGTTGTCAGTTGTTACTTGCTAGAAAAACACTTGACATTTACTTCATTTATCCTGCCCTTGTTTGTTCTTTTGGTGCTTTTGTTTCCTCCTATGAATGAGAGAGGTGTAGTATGTAGTATGTTCTACCAGACGTGGAACAGAGAGGACATTACGGAAAATCTAACTTGCAATTAAAATTCATGTCCTGCATAATCAATTGAATTTATTTGGGGGAAGTATCGGTTGTCACTTATTTGTATTGCTTACTCTCAAATCAAAACCTATAAGTGAAAATTATATGGTTAAGTTTTTTCCTTAGAGACGTTATAATTTATAATATCTTAGATTATCTAAAATAGCTTAGCTACTCAAAGGCAGATTTAATTTACCAATAACTAGAAATATCACTTGAAGTTTGCCAAAGCTAAAATGTAGTTCGTGTAACTTCACTGAAGGTATGCATACAACTATTATTTAATATATAGAGACCTTGGTCAAGGATAAATATTAACTACCTAATATTCTATCTTAATATTGATTACATGTTGAAAGTGTAACCTTCACGAACTTTACTTTTGGAGATGACCATGCAAGACTAAATGCAACGGTGCATGCACCTCCTTTTGTTATGTTTATTTTATTCCCTTTTGTTAACTCACTAACATCCTACTTCTTTCTCTTCTTGTCACTGTCTATGGAATCATTGCTTTGTTAATATAATCGTTATTTTTCACAAGACTTGAAATGTAATGAATATATAGGGACCAAAGCTGAAACAAGCACACAAGAGTTTATGACTCTGTTTGAAGAATGTATGATTAGTTTTTGTGGGCCACGAATTTCTTTTTAATCCCCCAAATCACGTCCTCCTTTACGGATGGACATGTGAGTGAACATGCATTTACTGTATACAACCAACTATGTCTTTAATTTCGTATCAAGAGTTAATGGGTGCAGAGTGATCATACTCACGTGTTTAATTAAATTTTTATATTAATTCTTGATTACTTATTTTTACTCAATCCATAGTTTTGTCAATCTTTTTATTATTATTTAATCTTCATCATCATCATCATTCATTTCTCACTATTATTAACATCATTATCAAATTGTTATTATTAGTATATTCTTAAAACTAATAAATAAGTACATAAGGTTGTTAAGCTTAAAACATGGTGAATGGTGTTATATTATTAGTTTAAAACAATTTTTCTATTTTATTTATTGATTAGGATATTACTAATTTTAAACTATAATCATGACTATATTTAACTGAAAATTGTATTCCAGGTCAATTCGAGTCCATTTGTTACTTTGTCTTGCCTCCTAAAGACCTTTGTCTGTCAAATTTATTTTTGCATGGCTAATCATTATTAACTGAATATACTGATTATCCCTATGGTTGCTCCTGGCTTGTGGTCTGATGTTGTTTTTTTTTTTGCTAACCCTTTAGTAACTCTTTTAATTGTTTGAAAAGTATAATACGAGCAATTTAAAATGAATTTATTTGTTTTGATAATTGCTCATTTAATAATATTTTTGTGTATCTCAGGTTCTTCAAGCATTAAAGTGAGGGATGAGTGCACGGGAGCAGTTCAGAATATTTAGCTTCTAAACCTATTTTGGTCTAGTTGAAACCTCATTCAGAGAAAAAAAGGTTTGACACTTTTTATTTTGGTCATTCTATTTTTTTTCTACAACTTTCTTTAAATAAATTAAGCAATGATAGTGTATTTTGCATCTAATAGTATAGTTTTTGGAGGATATAGTTTATTGTTCTCAAATAAATTAAGCACTGATAGATTATAAACTTTTTTTAATAGTTGAATGATGCATTATGTTATATGATAGATTATGGATATTCGTCAAAATCGAAGTTGGATGTATAATAGATTAATACCTAATAGAAGGGGATATAATGAAGCATTTTTAAAAGGAGTGGATGAGTTTGTGTCCTATGCATGTCAAGAAAGGAATTTGTCAAATGGAAAAATAAGATGTCCTTGTTCTAAGTGCAAAAATCTAAAGTTCTTCCATTTTGAAGAAGTTAAAGTTCATCTTTATAAGAAAGGATTCATTCGTGGATATTGGTATTGGACATGTCAAGGAGAAAGTGACCCAAACATATGCATTGATACTAATCCTGAGATTTTCAGTACACAGGAGGGACACCTCAATAGATTTGAGAGCATGGTTTATGATGTTGTTGATGTAAAGTATGAAATGGATCATGATCAAGAAATGGATGACTCTCCAAGTATGGATGAGATTCCAAATATAGAAGCTCAAAAATTTTATAACTATTAGATGCTGCCCAAAAACCATTATGGCCTGGTTGTAATAATCACACTGAATTATCGTTTGGTGTTAGATTTTTGACAATTAAATCAAAGGAAAACATGTCTCAAAGATCTTGTGATCAAACATTAGCCCTTATGAAAGAGACCCATCCTACTAGTAATCTTATTCCTAAAGATTTCTATAGGGCTAAAAAAATAGTCTCAAAACTTGGTTTAACTGCAAAAAGGATTGATTGTTGTGTTGATGGTTGTATGTTATTGTACATTGATGAAGAAATGCAGTTAAAAGAATGCAAATTTTGTCATAAACCACGTTTTCAAATGCAAGACATTGGTAGAGGTAAATAGAAGGAGGTTCCTATTAAGAGAATGCATTATTTACCTCTCATTCCTAGGCTTAAGAGATTATATGGCTTCATGAGTTTGCTTCACATATGAGGTGGCATCATGAAAATAGATGAGAACCTGGGGTGTTGTGTCATCCATCTGATGGTGAAGCTTGGAAACATTTTGATAAAATGTATCCTGAATTTGCAGTTGAACCAAGAAATGTAAGGTTAGCCTTATGCTCTGTTGGTTTTTCATCTTTTAATAATTCGAATCCACCTTATTCTTGTTGGCTGGTAATTGTCACTCCTTACAATCTTCCTCCACAATTATGCATGACTACTCCTTTTATGTTTTTGACATTGATTATTCCTAGGCCACATAGTCCAAAAGGTAAAATAGATGTTTATTTGCAACCATTGATTGATGAGCTAAAACAGTTATGGAATGGAGTGTTGACATACGATATTTCAAGAAAACAAAATTTTATGATGAAAGCTGCATTAATGTGGACTATTAATGATTTTCCTGCATATGGAATGTGTCGGGTTGGAGTACATAAGGGAGATTAGCATGTCCATATTGTATGAACCAATCAAAGGCTTTTAGATTGAAAAGTTGTGGGAAAGTTTCTTGGTTTATTCCCATCGTCAAATTTTGCCTATGAACCATTCATTTAGAAGAAATAAGGATGCATTTTATAAAAATTGAATTGAAAAGTCTCAACCTTCACATTTTTTGACTGGTATTGAATTATGAGAACAAATTCATTTTTTTCCAAAAATAACTGAAGTTGTTCCTTGTATATGTGATGGACATGGTGAGTCTCATTTTGGACAAAACAAAGCATCTTTTAGGAGTTGCCTTATTGGAAAACCAATTTGATAAGACATAATCTTGATGTAATGCATGTAGAGAAAAATGTGTTTGATAATGTCTTTAACACAGTGATGGACATAAAAGATAAGACCAAAGATAATGTTAAGGCAAGAATGGACTTGAAGGAATACTGTAAGCGTAGAAAACTAGAACTACAAGTGCAGCCTAGTGGAAAAGTCTTAAAGCCTAAAGTAAAGTTTGTTTTGTCTAATGAACAAAAAAATGTTGTTTACAAATGGATTAGTGGATTGAAAATGCCAGATGGGTATGCCTCAAATTTGCGTAGGTGTGTAAACCTAGATCAAAGGAAGTTGTTTGGAATGAAAAGTCATGATTGTCACGTGCTAATGGAAATGTTGTTACTTATTGTTTTTCGTGCACTTCCTTATCAAGTGTGGAATCCTATAGCTGAATTAAGTAAGTTTTTTAAGGATTTGTGCTCAACAATTTTGAGAGTGGATGATTTGTTATTAATGGAAAAGAATATAATCATTACAACATGTAAGTTGGAACGAATATTTCCACCTGGATTTGTCAATTTCATGGAGCATCTACCTATTCATTTACCTTATGAAGCAAGAGTGTTTGTACTTTCATAATATGTTGTAGTCCTTTGGAGTTTTTTTTGTTTCTTTTTTTAAAGTGGAGACTGATTTCTATGCTACATTGCAAGAGAAGAAGAAGTACGTAGTCCAATGAGAAAAAGGAAAAGCTACATTACGAATGAGAAAAAGAAAAAGCTACATTAGTGATTGCATTTTGTTTTCAATTTTAATGTGCATTAATAAATGGAATTGATGATTTGCTACAATGTAGATGGCATTGTTGTTGATTGTTAATTTTATTTCAATCAAGGGTTTATAAAGCATAATTTTTAGAGTCTCGGTGACTGCATCAACAATATTTGTCACCAATATCAAAGATCTTGTTAAGACCTTGCTATTGAGTATGGTATCACATTGAATTTATAGTGGTTTTTGAATATCAGTGAGAATCAATGTCCTGTAAATTCTCATGTTACTTAGCTTTTAAGTTGCTTGTTGTTTTAAGTTTCTCACTTCGATTTGTTGAGGATTTTAATGTTTGTATCAAGTAGTCAGACTTTGATGATATCATGTATGGTATAAAGAAAAAGAAAAATAATTTTACTTTTCTATTCTAAATTATTTTAAAAATAAAAAAAATATGATATCACAAATTTAATTATTGAAAAGTATGATATTATCATTATTTAGAGGCCAATATAGTGACATTTTTTTGGTATTTATATTTGGTCACTAAATTAGTTTTAATGAAATTGGTCATTAAATTGGTTACAATAAAATTTGTCACTAATTTGATTTCAATTAAATTGGTCACAATGAAATTGGTTACTAAATTGGTTTCAATGAAATTGGTAGCTAATTTGATTTCAATAAAATTGGTTACTAAATTGGTTTCAATAAAATTAGTCACTAAATTGATTTCAATGAAATTGGTTACTAAATTAGTTTTAATGAATTAACTATCAAAGTTTTAGCCACTTTTTATTATTAGATTCTAAATTAGTCTCTAATTAAATTAGTGACTAATTTTATTACTTTAGAGACCAATAAATTAGTTTCTAAAAATAACTTTTCTTTTAGTGATTTATAAACTTATTATTGAATATATATTCTAATTAAAATTATTAACATTTACAAACTTATTAAATATTACAGTTTCACATTTAAATGTTCATTTGTCACAATAGTATCAATAATGCTCACACCTTTGCCATTATTTGCATTGCATTCTAACTTTATGTAATTAGATCTCTCACTTCTAACTTCAACATGAGAAAATGATCTTTATTATCACATTACGAAGTAAGAAAATTCATAATTATAAAGTATCATCACAACAAAATAATCAATTATAATAATAATAATAATAATAAAAAAGTTAAAAGTACCTAAAAAAATAAATCTTTGAAAAATAACTTCTAAATGTTGTTTTCTCTTTGGGATTAAGCTAATTAATGTTTTCTCTTTAGTAAAACTAAAAAGAAAATATATAACTTTTTCTTTATTATTTTGGTAAGGAAAGAAATGGAGTTAGTCCAGATAATTGACCCCACTTAAATAAGAAACTTTAAGCATTTCTTAATCCACATAAAACATATGATGAATTAATCGTGCTAAACAAGAATCAATTTCATAGTTGTAGTTTTACTTTAGCTTCCATTAAATTAAGTTTGTATCAAATGGTAGTGCTACGATAAGTAGGTTAGATTTTAATTGCAAGATTCTTTCATTTAAAGAAATTTATGTGTGACGAGGGTAATATTCGGTCTGTATTTTTAACTTTTTTTAGAATAAAATTAAAATATTTTTTATTGTGATTTTTAAAACATTTGAGTAAAAAAAATTAATAAAATAAATATTTATTATGAACTATTTGTGCAGACTTTACTTTTGATAGCAAAGGAGGTGGTTAAGATATTGGTTGAGGTTGAGGTTAAACTTATATGATAGGAGTTGATAGTGTAGGAGTGATTGGAAAAGACAATGTTGTTAAAGGCAATGGTTTGAAGATTTTTTCGCAAATATTTTGTCTCATTTTTTTTAGTAAGAAATATTGACTTATTGTTTGGCATTTTACTTTGTCAATATTCTTAATTATGGTTTGCATCGTATTCGTAAATTAGGCAAAGGAATCAACAATAACCATGGGAGGGATAAGTTGATTGTTTTAGGAGTTAGAAGATGTTGCTCTAAATTGAGCTTTATAGTGAACATATTCTGAAGTGATTATGGATAAAGAAGAATACAATCAAGAAAGAGAAGATGATTTAGAAGATAATCAAGAAGTCATAACAAGGAACATGGTGAGAAGATTCAGAAGAGAAAAAATAAAAATGATTGAAAAAGAAATTAAGAAGAAAAATCTTTCACAATTTTAGAAGATTTTAGAATATTCTAGAAGGTTTAAGAATGTTCTAGAATATCCTAGAATGTAAAAAGTTGGACAAACAAAAGGTTAGAAAGACATATGTAAACGTTGTAACTTCTTTCACATATCACTTTCAAGTTCATGTTCTGGTTGTAACTTTCTTCACATGTCACTTTCAAGTGCATGTGATGTTTATAACTTCCTTGACATGTCACTTTCAAGTGCTTTGTGATGGTTGCAACTTCCTTCATATGTTACTTTTAAGTACATGTGAAGGTTGTAACTACTTCACATATAAGATTAATACATGATTAATTTATTAAATTTGTGTAATAATAGGATTATTGTTCACAATAAGTGTAATCATTAGCTTAGTATTTTTCACACTACTGTACTAAATAGTTTGTGTTCACATTTAGGAAATCGTTAGTCTTATTTTCAGTTCACTTCATACTCATTTTTTCACGCCTCTAGGCTGAATTCAAAAGTCTATAAATAAAGGTTTCCTCCTTTGTAAATTTACACTTGAATATTGAATACAATTCCCTTTGTGAGAATACATAAATATCTTAAGAGTATGAAACTCTTTAAGTGCAAAATCTCTATTGCACCTATAAGTGGAAATATCTCTAATGTATCATGTTCTTTTACCTTTTCTTGACTTAATCTATTCTATAATTTCTTTTTCAAGTTTTTCCTTGTTTATGTCTTATTCTACCTCTTTCACAAGTATTCTCCCCTTTTTGTGGAGTTTTCTTATTCTACAACACCTCTTTTAGATGACAGATCTTTTATCCCTTAAAGAATAACATCATAATGGGTTCTTAACAGCACCTTATGCTCTTACTTGAGATTAAGTCTCAACTTGTGCTTTTGCCTTATCTTCAACAATATACTCTTCCCTTTTGTGCTTTTCAAGAGCAACAATTTCTTAGTGGGCAACATTTACCCTTATATATTAATCAAATTGTAGCAAAACATCACAGGGTGGTGTGAAGAAAGTTATAGGAACCTACAAGTTGAAATCAAGGTGGAATAGACTTCGATAACTATCTCACTCCAGTCGAACTATCATCTAAGGTTATAGTTCTGGTGTCATTTGGTTGATATATAGGTGTTGGTTCTAAGAAATATATATATATATATATATATATCTTCACATGGCAATCAACAACATCACTAGATTTGGAAGACCCAACTCTAGGGGTATCTTCTAACTTGAGAAATAAGGTATATAAGTTGTTACTAGCATATGCAAGCTTTAAGCTCAGTTATTTCCTTCATGAAGCATTCACTGCCACAATTGTGACTTCAATCATAAGATGGATTGATGAAGACTACTTTCAGATAAGAGGGCATGATGTGGTTGAAAGGTTCATCTAACCTTAACCTTGAAGGTTTGAAGGTCCAAGGATGGTAGGTGTGGAGCAACTTGGTCTTGATACATCAAGATTAACCTGAAGAAGATTATCCCAAACAAAGTTATAATGCATGTATAAATTTAAGTCACTTATTTATTTTAAAATTTCATAATTTTGAAGAGTCCTAAAAGTCGTTTTGGTCCGATGAAGATCTTCCTCTAGATCCTTAACCTTGCTTCTTGCAAAAACTCCATTACAAGCTTCTTGAATTGCTTAGATGCTTATCTCCCTTTGTTTGGCTTTAATCATGTTACTTATAGTTACTCCCTTGTATTGGTGCTTTTGTATCCATGATCTCAACATCCCAACCCTCCCCCACCCCATTTTGAGAAGGATTCATCCTTGAATCAAGTGTAAATATACCAAAAAGGAGATAAATCACCAACCTTGGAACTATGACTCACAACATAATCATTAGGGAGGTCAAGTATGTAGGTTTTATTATTTATTGTTTGTGGCACATGGAAAGAATCGCCACCTCTAGGTTTGATTTTAATTTTTTCTTTGAGTTGGAAATCTATCCTTTCTCAGAAAGAACCCAATGAAAAAAATATCACTTTCTTTTTCTCTTTGTTGGCATGCTTAACATAATATTCATTTTTCTTTTTTATTTTCTTACATGATTTGTGCATGCAAATCTTTACTCATTTGTTTTATTTTAAACCATCAAATCAAAAACTAGCAGTAGTATTATCATTAAAATGATAAACTATCTCAAATGGATAATGAGAAGTTATAGAGCCTACCACAGGATTGTAAGAGAATTCTACATGAGGAAGTACCACTCTCTCAAATTTTTTGATATAAATCATCTTAAGATTTGTGTGAGAGTTTTATTCACTAATTTTGTTTGAACATTCATTTAAGGGTGACAAGTAGTGGAAAAATTAAGTTTAGTACCAAGCTTTCCACAAAAAATCCTGCAAAAGTGACCGAAGAACTTGGCATACCTATTAGACACAGTGCGTATATGATCCCATGAATTTTCACATCTTCCTTAAAAAATAGGTTAACAATAACATAAATATCATCTACTTTGTGGTTCGAATGAAATGGTACATTTTTAGAGACCAATCAACTTCCAAAAATATAGAATTATGGTCTTTCCTTACCTTGGGTAATCCTAAATTCATGGATATACTAAGCCGACAATGGCTAGGTGTGGGAAATGGTGTATACAAACTATGAGGTAACACTTTTGATTTTTCCTTTTCCTAAATCAAACATTTCCTAAAACTTTAAGACATCACACTGCATATATGGCCAACAAAAGTGTTCTTACGAATTTCTAATGTTTTAAAAGCTCCAAAGTGTCCTATAAGTCCACCTTCATACTCCTCTTTAGTGAGGAATAATATTAAGGAAATCTTTGGAATACAAATCACTTTCTCCCTAAATATGAAGTTGCCATGCTTATAATATCCCATGAGACCCACAAAGCACTCTTTGTAAATTATAACAAAGTCATCATCTTGATCATACAATTCCTTTTATATAATTAACTTAGATTCAGGCATATCCACCACTATATTTGATTTTTTTGCTCGTGTTTGATTATATATAGGAATTGTTCAATGAAACTTATCCATCTTGCAGGTCCCTTGTTGAGTTTACCTTGGCTATCTAACTGTTTTAAGGCTTCATGAAAAGTATGGATTATAAATTTCTTTGAAAAATATATTATTGCCAAGTTTGTAAAGTTGTAACAAGATAATATAATTATTTATCATAAGTGGAGTAATTTAGATTACTTTGCTTTAACTTTTCACTAACGTATGCAATGGGGGTAACCTTCTTTTAATGAGACAATCCATATGCTAACATTAGTGGTATCACATTATTTCAAAAGATTTTTAAAAGTTGGGTAAAGATAAAATAGAAAAATGTGTAAAAAGATATTGTATTTGGTTAAAAGCTTTTTCTTTCTCGTTTTCCCATTTAACATAATTTTTAATAATTTCATTTAAAGGAGAAGCAATAATTGCAAAAGTTTTGGACAAACATACATAAAAGCTTGCTAGTCAATGGAAGCTTCTGACCTTAATAGGAGTCCTTGGAGTTGGCTAATCTTGGCTTGTCTTTAGTTTTTTCTTCATTTTCCTTTACTCATTTTGAGCCTACAATAAAGCCTTAAGAAAATAGTTTAATCATACAAAAGAACATTTATGTAAATTAGTATATAAACATTCATTCCTTTAGGTCTCTAAAACACTCATAAGGAATATGAGGTGATCTTTCATAATTAAGCTATATATTAGTGTATCATTGAAATATACTACTACAAACTTATCTATGAAAGGTATTAGAACATGGTTCATTAACCTCATAAAGGTACTTGACACATTTATAAGCCTGAAAGGCATAATCATCCATTCATATAAGTCTTGTTTTGTTTTAAAAGTTGTTTTCTATTCACCCCCTTTGATGTGAACCCGGTTAGGAATAAACCCCAGAACCCACAACAAAGAGTAGTTGAATGCCCCAAGATCCCTAAGTATTCAGATTTAGGATGATCTACTCAGAAACCTTGTCTTGCGGAAAAGAAAATGCAGCAAAGACCCTAAAGTAAGGTAAACGCCACAAGGATGATCAGCCTTTGATAAGTTGCAAGTCCAAATGAAGAGCTCAAGAGAGAAACTCTCACTTCTGAAATTTTCAGATTCAAATTCGTATTTCCAATTCAAAGTTGTTGTTTACATGTGTTTTCTTACTTAAGTAGACCTTTGAGCTTCTAAAAAGCTAACCTAACTCTTCAACAGCCTAGAAGCCTCCAAATTTAATGCAACAACAGCTTTTTGGCACACTTATAGATGATTAATTATTACATCAAATGGGAAAACGAAAAACACAATTTACTAAGCATGACTACTCTGAGCCCTATGGAAAATTAATCAAAATACATCAAAATAAAAAATTTAAAATATGCCTATAAAATAATGGGTGACTCTTCAGATTTTAACCTAAGCTCAAAATAGCCCATTTACACTTAAATTAAATCTAGTGATGTATTTTCTATGGGGCTTTCTCTTCAAATGATTTGCTTTTAGCCCAAATCTCCTTCATTTAATTCCTTCATCAGCCCATATCAAATTAAGAACGTGATTAGGCTTCAATTCAATCTTAGACTTTGTTTGCGCAGTCAAAATGTC
>Ga0209489_106331_pt1 | contig 19178 bp, 10 predicted proteins | sample SiratrowhiteBW_FD_187527 | JGI IMG/M metagenome (GOLD analysis project Ga0209489, IMG submission 187527) | Root nodule microbial communities of legume samples collected from California, USA - Siratro white BW (SPAdes) (version 2) | ecosystem: Host-associated > Plants > Roots > Nodule | place...
TATATAGTGACTTTTTAAGGTTGAAATGACCTAGAAAACATTCCGACCCTATTCAAAAAATATATCAAGTCTAATTTTCAATACATAACTATCAAAAAATAGTAAAAGAAATGAAAAGGGGTGCATTTCAATATTTTGAAGGTGCATTTAGCAATTTTCTGTTCAACATAGGCTGAAATTGTGTTTAAATCAGGCTCACTCAAAATGCTTGGATCAAGGTGAGCAAAGACCTGCACTGTTTTTCTCGCAACCACTGTTTCAAATATAAAAATTCAAACGTATTATATCATACAATTACAAAATATAGAAATATATATTATAAGTATTTGATATTAACTGTAACATTCAAAACATACGATAGCATCAGCTTAAATGGATACTAATTTTATTCATATTGTTTTTGTCCGATTAAGCAGGTGCTAGCAATGACATTTTGCGTTATTGTTCGGTATTAATGATTAATTGATTCGACCATGTGAAAATTCTTACAATATGATTCTACAAATTATAAAGCATGACTTTCTACTGTGATGATTTTGTGCTAATTGATGCTAGAATAAATATTTTGTTTAGCACAATAAAACAATATGACGCGAAAAGCTAAATCGAAATTATTCAGTGCAATAGTTATGTTTTAACATTAGTTAAAACTATGAGTATTATCTAATTAAATTACCCTGTGTATACACAAAATCACGTTTGTGGTAAATTTGATATCAGTTGATTTTTTTGTGGTTGGAATGGCTTGATCGAATGTGTGGTTTTTAGGAATTCTGACATTTAATGTGTTTTCTTATGATTAATTAATGTGAAGTTTGAAAAGTTATATTACTTTAATAGTTAGAATGATGTTAAGTTTTTATAAAATAAATAAATGGCTAATGGTTCCAATTTTAGTGAACGTAGTGTTTCCAAATACTGTAATAATGACTAAAAGAGAAAGTCAAAAAGAAGGTGTAGTCGTATATGTAACTTCCTTTTCCTTTTCCCTCTTTGCCTAAAAAGGCACTTCACATGTTATATATACGTGTGAAATTAAATTAATTATTATTACTTTTTTTTAATCTGTGTGAAATTAAATTAATTTTCATTTTCTTCTTTCTTTTTTTGTAAACCAAGTTCGTATTTTTTGTTTATTTTTTTCTACTATTATAAATAAAATAAAACGCTGTAATAAAAACATATAAAGACAAAATTTTAGAAAAAAAATAATTAAATAATAAAACTAGAAAAATATAAAAAAAAATGCTAACTTATGAATAAAAAAACTTTATTTTTTTTAATTTTTATTATTGCGTAGAATTATTATTTTTTTAAAAGACTAATTACGTATTTTGGAATAATTTTAAATTTAAGTTAGGCTAGTGTCATTACAAAAATATCAGATTTTTTTTTTATAAATAAGCAACAAAAGCAACTGAAAAACTGAAGTCGTAGAAAGACTTTGTTGGCAATTGAAAAAGTTAATTCCATGGTGAAGTCGTAATTTATATAATATCTTCATTTAACTTGATAAACAAATAAAAAAAAATCAGAAATCGTATTTCATATGCTATCAAAGTCAACTTTATTAATGAGGACAAAATAAACATCATTGGTTAAACTCAATTTTAGTTATTTGAGAAAATTAATAACAATGTAATACAAGTAATTTTTTTTTTCAAAAACAAGTTTTAATTGAGAAAGAGTAGAGGCAAAATATGTTAATTGGATATGAACAAAGAAGTACAAGAATACTGTGAGACATTTGTCAATTCATTGTTAGACATATGCATTATTATTGTGTGTAATAACTTGTATATGATTATACTTGAAATTCAAATTAATTTTGAACTGTACAAATAAGAGGTGTAAGGCACTTGACGGAGATAAACAAGAAGGAGAATTTTCCTGAGAAAGTGAGAGATGAAAAGGAAAGAATAAAAAAGTAGGTGTTTGAAGAAAGAGAAATAAGAAAATATAGAACCGAGAGTGAAAAGTCAAATTTATTTCTTGAGTTCTTTATACTTATTTAAAATATTGCAATATTTAAATTTATTGGATAACACATTGTTATCGTCAGGCTCTATGATAAAAGTGATGACTTGATCAATTCAATGATTCTGTTAAAATAGTGACACGTCTTTATATAATTATTTTTTCATTCTAATATTATAATATGTATAGGGCTAGGTTCATTCTCAATTCTGACTTTCCTGTTAATCATACTATCAAACATTTTTCATTAGATAGGGATTTAATTGTTAAAATTTAAGTAACGTAATTGTCGTATTACTTTTTTATTTCAAAAACTATTGGTTAAATTAATTATAGATTATTGGTAACAACGATGAAAATCATCCCTTTATATGGACTTATTTAAAGATTTCATGTTGCTTTGAAAATTATTTCATAAAGCAATAGGTGGAATTGAAAAAATACATATTTCAAATTAAGGTTGCGTTCAAGCATATAAAGCATTAAAATTGAGGACGATTTCAAGAATAGAGAAAAGGAAAACAGAGGGTTATATATGATATATGTGTATGATTTCTGTTTTATTAACTAAAGAGGAACGTACATGTGAAGCCAACAAATAGTTGACCTTTTGAATGCTCTTAATATTTTCCAATTCAGCTGTAAATAAAGTAATTACAACATCTAGAACATAGACACTTATATTAGTAATCAACCAAATCCCAAAAGTGATAGCATTTTGTCGCTATACGATTTGAAAATAATTAGGAAAAAACTACCATTTTCACACTAACTTATTTATTTATTTATTTGTCATTTCACTTTTTTTTTTATCTTTACCTTTTATCGCGTTAATTTTCACATTTATTACTTTATTCCTTTTTTGTTTTTTGTTTTTTCTATCTATGCACCTTTTCTTTTTCTATTTGCCTCTTCTAAAATAAAATGGTATACTTAATAAAAGAGTACCTATAATTGTTAATTACTAAATAACGATTAAAAGTTGTGATAATAATAAACATATCTAACATAATTTAAAATTAATTATTATTTCAATGTTTATTTTTCACTTAAGAAGGATTTGAAACAACTGTAAAATTTATATTGTTTAAATAATTAATTACTTTTATGATCCATTATAATTAGAATGACCTTTTTCTTCCATAAGTTTATTTAAAAATAATTCTACGATAATTAACTTTGTTTGGACATCAGTTTTTACATAAAAGAAAAGTGTATGAAGCCGGTAAAGAAAAACATATATAAAATATTCAAAAATTATAAATGATCAGATTAAAAAGTGACTCTTTTAATTACAAATTTAAGTCATTATTCCAAATCACACAGTAAATATTACACTTTGTCGGAAAATGTAAGTCTCTTTATAATAAAAAAAATAAAACTTTTTTGATAAATAATTTTACCATTATGAAAGTTAAACTATAGAAAATAATGATAAGTTTTTATAATAAAATAATGAACTGAAAGCCTTAAAAACATAAGCAAAACTCACCAAAATTTATCATCACTAATAATTTGAGCCAAAAATTAAAAAAAAAAATCTTACAAAAAAAAGTATAAAGGAATATTCAACATTAATTCTTCCGAACATTATTCCAGGTATTATATATGCGCACAAAAGAGATACATATACTAGAAACGACACAGCACGAAGAAGGATTTGGATCCACTTCAGTTCATTTATGCGTGCAAGATCTCATCTTTAAAAACATTTAAGTTGATTTAAAACAAACAAAATTTTAAAATTTGTGGCGCATTAACTACAACTGCAAAACAACAGTTGATTATAAACTGCAGAAAATCAGCTTTCATAAAAGAAAGTATGTTTGTTTCAGAATTTTGTATTTGTTTCCCACCCACAACACAAAAAAATCCAAACAAATACTGTTACGTACATGCATACAGTGTGTGTAGGAGCAATTCCATTGGCAAGAACCAATGGTGCTTGGTAAATCCGTAAATGGAAAACGTAAAGAGTAATAATATCATCGTCGTCGTCGTCTAATAAACCTTCTTCGACCTTCATCCACGGAATCTAATTATCTAACAAACCAAACATTTAATTATCACTGTTCTTCGTGATCTCCGAGAAAAGCCGATCGGAGGAAAGTTCGCCGACATCTTCCTTAATAGAGTCCTTTGTCGGAGGGCTCTGAAAAAACCAACGTCTGTCGTGTCCCCGCACATGAGGGCTGCTGCTGGTGCTACGCGCGCCTCTAGTCACGTGACTGCTACCAACGCTTCTGGTCCTATAACCCCTCCTCCCACTATTCTCGCGCGTGAGACCAAGCGTCAAGCCGCAGCTCGTGGTGCGACTCAGCGTCGTAGAAGTCATCAGCTGGTTCCGCACTTCCTCGGGCAAACGCAGAGTGAACCGCTCGCAATTCTCTCCCGGTTGAACCAAAGAGTGACCCGTCGAGTGAGATCGCGGAATCAAACTGTTAATGCTGAAACCCGTTGACCTTGACCGCGGTGAACGGTTGAGATTGATAAAATCATTCGGCTTTGGAGAAGCCGCTGATTCCGGTTGGACCGGGGAGTTTAAAACGGGTTGAACCGGATCCGGGATTGGGATGGAAACAGAGGGCTCGTCCGGTTTGGGGACAAGGTTGGCGCGACAGACGGGACAAGTGGAGTGATTGGCGAGCCATGCGTCGATGCACTCGGTGTGGAACACGTGGCTGCACTTGGGAATCAAACGCAGCGTTTCCTCCTCCTCGAACTCGTTCAGGCACACGGCGCATTCTAGCGTGGCGCGCCCTATCTTGAGGCTCTTCACGGTGGAGTAGACGAAGGTGGGGAAGGTGTCCATGATTTCGCGGTCCAGGCCGCGTTGCCGACGGCCGATCGAGATGGAGAGGTCGAACCGCCCTCGCATCCTTCGCTCTGCGCACTGGCGCGTGTACACGGAGAGGAAGCCAAGTAAGAAGAACACCGCCACCAGGATGACCAGAACGATGGCCATGGACTTGTCGAATTTCAGCTTGGATAACTGGTCCGGCGGCGGTGGTGTCATCTCGTTGGGAAGCTGCGCGGCTGCCGGCGGTGGAAATTGTGTGAGGAGAAAAAAATAAAAATAGAAAAGAAAAGGGCCATGGTGGAAAGTGGTGTGGGGTTTGAGGGCGAGAGTGGTCATGGGAGTTTGAATTTCAATGTTTCATTTGAAGGTTTTGGTCTTAATTAATAGTAGCCACCGTACATGGCCTCTCATCTCTTTCCTTTCTCCTCTTTTCAGTCTCCTAATAATTAATGATTGGGTTGTTGATGTTGCAGAAACAAGATGCACGAAACGGTACCTTAAGCGTTTGGATTATGGTGGCCAAGAGAAAAAAAGACTCCACATGGACTTTGCGCCTTAGTTTAGAATGAAAGTCTTCGGAACAGGATAAAGCTTTTATTTTCAGTGGGTATTCAAAAAATGTAATTCTTTTTTCAAACATCCTTAATTATTAGTACTATTTTTTTATGATAATATATATTTTTCTTTATTTAAGAATGAAATATACTTTTGTACTTTTGTCACCAATCCCATCCTTCCCACCAAATAAAACATACATGAATATGAATATTGAAAATTAAAAAGTTAATTTGAGGTGATGGATTTCAAATGATTTAAGATTAAAATGTGTAAAAAGTTTTATTGTTTGAATTAAGAAAAAGATAATAAAATTTAAATAAAAAGAATGTGAAAATTTGTGAATAATGGGATAGATATAATAATATTTTAATATAATAAATTATAAATTTATTTTTAAAAATAAAAATAAATTTTAATTAATTTATTTAACGTAATTACTAATATTTTAAAATTTATAAAAATATTAAATTAATAATTTTTTTAAAATAAAATTAATATATTAATTTATTAATTAAAAATATTAATATTTCAAAATATAAAATTAAATTTTTAAATAATTTTAATAATAAATTTAAATTTAATAAATTATTTCATAATAAAAAAATTATCATCATATAATTTATTTTCATTTTAAATATTTATATTTTTTAATTAAATTACAACTATATTTATATTATTATTAATTATTTTACTAATAATATTATGACATTTTTGTTATAAAAATTTATATAATATTGTATTTTTTTATTTTTTAAATATAATTTATTGTTATATTATGTAATAAATTAATATATATATATATATATATATATATATATATATATATATATATATAAAAGAATATGATAAAGGCTTTCTTCGCAAATCCGCTTACTTTTTGTCGTAAGAATACGACGAAAATTTTGCATAGATATACGTGTTTTATTAATATTTTAATTCTCAATTTTTACACTTTGATCGTAAATCGTTGGTGGATAACTTTTCCGCAAATCGTTCGCGGAAACAAACACAAGCTTAGAAACATCAAGTTCCAACTTAAGCAAGAGCAATCGTTTCTCATTGGTGGAAAAAATAAAGTAATTCAAAATAAAATATTAGATACATGTATTTGGATAAAGAATAATAAAAATAATAAATAGATACAAGATAAATAAAAAGAGGTTAAAAATATAGCAATATATATGGGATAAATATATATTTTTTCTAAAACTTATTTAGAATGTGATTGATTAAGGTCGTTGACTATATACGGTGAAGTAAAAGTAAACATGTTTGATTAAGGTAAATGATGCTGATTTGAAAGTACGGGAAGGCGAGAGACGATAAGGATTTATTTATGGTGTAATGTGTGAAAGATAGTGAAAAATTATATTGACATAATTGTAAATACATGTGAACAACAAGTCTTTTGACAAAGATTCTTCTAAATGTTGGTAAAGGAATCTTGAATACGTGGTGGTTGAAGGATCTGAATTTGCCATTAAAAAAAATGTTAGGGTGCAACATGGTTACACCTTCAATCTTCTTCCCTCTCTTGCTTTTCCCTTTGTGTTGAGTTGGATGTTTTGTGAGTTCCATGAGATGTGTTCAATGTCGATAGCGATTAAGGAAACTAGTGGCTTGATGTGTAGTTATAGAGCTTCGTTGTCATAAAACGAGATTTATTGTTACAAAAGAAAATTAGATTCAAATTTAATGAAATAATTAATTATAATGAAGTGTATAATAAATTATACATATATTTTGTCAAGATTATCTGGTATGATAATTAAGTATATTATTGATTAATTTTATTAATTAAGTAATTTTCCATATATAAAATTTTTAAATATTTATTATAATTATTTAGTATTTTCAATAATTAAAAATATTTACATATAAAAGCTGCCACACACACAAGCAAATATCAATATTAATATTAGTTAGGGTTATATTATTATTGTATAAAATTTTAATTCAGTATTTTAGTATTATATATCATTAACTTGTTTCAATTCTTACATTGGATTGAAAGTTGTTAGCGCTGGTGATTTGGTATTTGTATCACTTACACATGAATTGAGGTTCAATTTAACCGGAAAGAGAGTTACAATTAAAGGTGTTTAACACATAAAATAGGTCAGTTGGCTGAAAGAATAATAAGTTAAATAGAAATAAAATGTTAAATATATATATATATATATATATATATATATATATATATATATATATATATATATTGATTTTAATCCCATCTTTCTAACAGATTATGTACTAAAAATATTTTTTATATGAAAAATCATGACTATATATCATATATACACATATTGTATTATGTATATTATATGTATGATGTACATAAAATATCATTGAAGGGAAGACTCTAAATAAAAGTAAAGGGAAAAAAAAATAAAATATATATATATATATATATATATATATATATATATATATATATATATGGATTTACTAGACCAATCAATCACAATTGATATCAGGGAATTTGAACTTTTTTTTTGCCATTTTTTAAACCCTTTGAACGGAATTCTCATTTCATTTCGTGACTGAGAAAAAGGAAAATTGTGCGTATTTGATGTAGCAGAGAATGAAACCAAAATACTCTTTTACAAGCATTTACTAAGTTTTTTTATAAATTCATAATGATATTAGGAGTTTATATGGTAAGGTGAATGAATTAGTAGTTAGTTTAGAGTTTAACTAATATTTCAAAGTTAATTTAGGAATTTATAATTTGTAAATTATAATTTACTTCGGATATTTTATAATGTATAGTTTATTTAATTATTTAATTATTTTTATATTTTGATATGTTTATTTATTATTTTTAATTTTATTTTGCCTATTATTATTTGTTGTGTTATTTTTATTTTTTTATACAGTTTAAATATTTAATTACTTTACATTAAAATTACACATAATAAAAATTGAAAAAAATAATTCAATGTAACATTTTAAACTAAGATAAAAAAATTAAAATTTTAAAAATAAATAAATTTGATTAATACTCATTAGATAAACTAATTTAAATAAACTACTTTTAAAATAAAATATATACATAATTTTTAAAAGATAAATGAAAAGTTTAATTAAAAGTTAATTATTTAAAAAAACTAAAATTATAATAATATATTTTTATTTAAAAAGAAAATTTTATTTATATAATAAAAAATAAATAATTATATCTTTTCTATATAATTTTAGAGTTATTAACTAGTCTAAGTTCTTCTAGTCTAATAAATTAGCTTATCAGTTACAAGTAACTTATTAACTTTTTAATCAATAGACTTTAAGTCATCACATTTATAGCAATCTTAATACTTGAATCCGTTGAATTGATTACCATCTACTACCAGATATAAGAGCCAATGGTTTTAAGTCTTCCTCGATAACATTAAATGACAGTGGTTTCAGTTCCAAATAATGGAAAGAAGGAAAACTACTATGACTTGGTATATTATAGTCCATAAGCAAAGAGCTTGTAATACATTACTAATATATTAGGATTTCCTTCAATTTTTAATAGCCTAATATTAAATAATACTCATTAAACTTGTCAACTTTGAAACTCTACACACTAACTAAAAAATAGATCACTTTAATTAAATTTACTCAAACAAGTCACTGCAAACAAAATTTAACATGTTAGTGTTTTTGTTTTTGTATTTATTTCCAGTGGTTTTAGCTCTTGCTAACTTGTTATCCCCTATTTGACTTTTCTCTATCGAAATTATCATGGTTAACAAACTATTCACGGTTTAGAGCAATACTCATAAATTGGAAATTTACAATTTAACTGCAGTTTGATAAATTTCGTAAAGTTGCAATGATTTTAAAGCCTTGAAACTTTTGTTGATATTTTCTATTTTTTTAAATTATTGTTTATATAAATATTTTTTTTGTTTGAACTATATTTATGTATCTTTCCTTTTTTTTTTATGCATATATCTCTTCTTTGATTAATTATGAAAGTTTTCTTTAGATAATAAGTTATTTTCCTATTATTTTAATATTAGAGTTTATTTGTTTTAGAGATCAGAAATCAAACTAATTTGATTGTTATTTAATCATATCTGGCCTATATTATGAAATAATTGATATCATGTATAACAATTTTTTTTTAACAATTTTTTTGAGTTTTTCGATTACGACCTCGACCTACATGACATATATTAATATTGTACAAATTGTAACAATTCTATGTTATTTTGATGTTTATTTTTACTATTATATATTTTATCTTAAATAGTTTTATAATGATAAGACTACCATTAAAAATTTGATTAGAAAGTTTTATCAAAACTCATACTAATATAATCCAAAAACAAGACTAATAAACAACGGAGAAAATAAAATTATAAAAAGAAATAGCATTTCTTAACGACTCAACAAACAAACCATATCGAAGATCATCCTTTACTCTAAAACGCACAAAAACATTTTGGGAAAGAGCATAATTTTGTTTCCACTCAAATTTTTAAATATTCCTGAAGTGAAAAGGTGACACTTTTATGCTCATTGGTTAAAAATTAAAATTAAAAAGTATATTTTCTCAAACTCAACCTGTCTCAAATACTTATAACAGTGATGTGATACAGTTGGTCCAATATAAGATGTCTATAAATTTTCTAACATTTTCAATTAATACGAGTCCAATTTTGTATGGTTTAGTGGTATTTGAGATTTGGAGCAAAATAATAATTAATCTCAGTGAGTAAAGATAATGGTTCAAAACACGCAAAACAAAATGAACGGCAAATCCTATTTATTGAAACAACCAAAGTCAACTTCTAAAAATATAAGTCGTCGGAAGGGAAAAATAAAAGTTACGATCGAAACATATTTAGAATTTGAAATAAGATTCAACGAGAAGATGTAAATGAAGATATTAATAAAAACTGGGAAATGATTGAAAAAAATATCATCGGATAAGTATGTTTGGGGTTGAGGAACAAAAAGCAATGATTGGTCATAAATTGGATTCAATCCATTGACCAACAAATAAAAGTAACAATCTGATGAAAAAAAAATCAAACCACTCAAAAAAATCAATTAATAAAATTTATCCTATTTTTTTCTTTTACTTGTATTAAGATCATTTATAACTAAGATTCATATAATTTTAAATTAACTTATTTGAAGAATAACTGATAAAAGGGTAAAAGCAAAAAGGTTAAATGTCGAACAATGTTATATATTAAAACTGACAAATTAATGTTGAAAACACTAGTTAAACAAAAGAAATAAAATTTCCATTCTTTGCCAAAGTAAAATATTTAGATAAAAGAATGTCAATTAAGATGACTCCAAGTAAAATTGAGTTTAGGATAAATCTATTTTAAGTTAATCGAGTCAGATTTATTTTAGATTTAAGTAAAATTTATATTAGACTAAATCGAGTCTGGTTAGTTCAAGTCAAGTAGAATCTTAGTTAAATGGAATTGAGATTGGTTTATTAAGGTGAGTTGAACTGGATTCACATTAGCTCGAATCGGGTCATACTTACATAGGTCGAGCCACGTATGTTCCACGTCGAGTCAATCTCTCTTCTAACTAAGTTGATAAGGCCACATCGAGTTAGGTTGTGTCATGCAATGTTAGTCCTAGTCAAGTCAAGATTACTTTAAGACGAGTCAAGTTAAACCCATGTCTGACCAAGTTCAAATCAAGCCTTATTAGTTTTAGCTAAGACAGGACCGACCAAGGTCGGACCCACACCACACAATGTCAAGATTAATAAAATCCAAGTTTGGTTGAGTCAACCCACTCAAGCAAGTTGAGTTGGACCTTAATATTCTGATAAAGTTATAAATAATAAAATTAATTAAGGACTAATTTATAATTGATATAAAGTATTTAGAGATCAATTTTTAATTTATAATATTTTTAGTGCTTATACAATCCTGTAAAGTATTAAGGAGTTAATTGAAGTCATGTAATAAGTTAAACCCACTTTGATCTTGAATATAACACATTTTATGTTAAGACTTTGGGGATTGAGGGTTTTTCAACTCATTCATTTGATAGGTAATAAAAAGGAAACTTATTTTAAGAGTGACTAACTTATCAATATTTAATGAAAAAAAATCAATATTGTCAAAATATAGAAACACTAGTGAACAACATAATTATCAAATCGATCTAAATCTATCTGTATATAATCTAAAAAGATTACTTAACATAATTCTTCATTACTATCTGCAACCGGGATCACGACGAGGCGATCACAAACTTATCTATTTTTTAAAATGTTTAAATTGATAATGGAGTCGCCACTATAGCTTCTTATGGGAAAACTATAGAAAAACCAAAAATAAAAAATGTCTACGAACCAGATTCAAGATTCGGGAGTCGGTTACGTGTGGGGAAGGTATTAGCACCCCACAACGCCCATCCTAAGACCATACCTTTAATTAAATGAATAGAAATAAGTGTGGTTCTACAAAATGTTATTTTTTCCCAAAAATAATAATTACAGCATCTAAAAATGAATATATATTTACAAAAAATTCAGTTCAAGAATGAACAATAAACAAAAACAAATAATAACATAGACAAATTTTTATTTTTTATTTTTTTGAACCGATAAGGATTGACCTTGGTCCTACGTATTTCAATAGGAAAATCAGGGATCACGTAGTTCTAATTTTAAAAGTTGATTGATGATAGTTTGATATTTTTATTTTTTCGAAATTTCATTTAATCTTGTTTTTCTGGAAGAAAAAGTTTATATTTGTTTATTGTTAAAATTTTATTAAAACTGTTAATTAAATATTTTTTTTATTTTTTTTGAAAATATTATATATATTTTTAAATTATTTTTTAAAATTATTTTAAATCTAATATTTTATTTTTAAAAGTTTATGTTTAAAAAGAAGGTTCTTTTTATTCTTTTCCTAACTTACTTTTATTTTGTTATTAAAAAAACATATACAACATAAAAACAGTATGATTAATTAAAAAAAACAATGAATCCTAATACCCTAAAAAAATAAACAATTGAATTACTTTGTTTCTCATTATTTTGGTTTTGTTCTTTACTGTGGCTATTTGGTTTCGTGAGGGATAGTGGCGGTTGATGTTAGGCTTTTTAAATTGGGAAAAAGGGGGCTTCTTTGCTTTTGGGTTCTGTTTCTGTATGGGTTGCTTGGGTGGATTTCTGTTCCTGAATAATTTATGTTTTGGTACAAGGTTTGTAAATTTTCGAATTTGGGGTTATGACTTATCCTATATTCGATCATGTGTTATGGAGTTGAAATTATTAATTTTATAGAATTGAATTCGCTACTGACTTTGGACCGACTTTTGATTAACCTGTTTTATTTTTGGAAAGGCTGTTTGGTATTCTTTTGAGCGAGTCTTTGGATTCACTGAGTTCTGAGGATTTTTGTGGGTTTTGAGTTTAGGTATTTTTATTCTGGTTTGGGGTTTTGTGTTTATTGTCTGTCTCTGGGTTAATGATATCTAATGTTACTATATCTTTGTTATTGGGATTTGCTGACTGTGCTAGCAACAGCCAAATTTGCCAAATGAACAATATTAGTTTGTGCAAAAAAATGCAGTAATTAGATAATCTCAGGATCGGTGCGGTAACAGCAATCGTATCAAGCACCTATATGATCGTGCCAGTAGCAACAATCATCTCGTTGATATAATAATTTATTGTGACCATTAAAATTAATTTAACAATGCTTGCAAAATAATTACTCATTGACACTGCATCAGTGTACAGGTTACAATAAATACAGATCAAAACATGAATCTGGACAAAATAAATAAAAAAGACAGAAACAAGAGTTAAAGGAAGAAGACGAACCCGTTGAAGACTCCCAATTTAGTTTCTTGTTTTCCTCTTTATGTTAGTTTCTACTGGACTCTTAGATTTTTTTCAACAGAATCCAATAATATTTTTCAATATATTTTTTTTAGTGTCCTTTTCTCTCTAAATTCCTAAGAACTTCTATGTATTCTCTGTCTCTCAAAATCTGTCCTCCCTCATCTTTGAAAATAAAAGCAGTTCTTTATATTTTGTCTGTCCATCCCTTCATCTCCCTCCATAACACTCATAACACTCTCAATCATGATTTTTAATTAAGAATCAATTATTCCACCTCTCTGTATTAACTCCTTTTGGCTTAAGACTGTATGGTTACATTTCAGGAAGAATAAGTAAAAAGACAATAATAATAAAAAAGAAAAATGAATAGTCAGTGAACATGAATAGCAACTAAACATGAATAACCCCTGAACGTATGAGTATAGGAAGACTATGAGATGAGAGTTAAATAAGGCTATGGAAGTTTAAATGTCAAAACATGATTGTTAGTTAAATGTTAAAATCATGACTTTTGGTTAAATGTTAAAGCATGACTTTTGGTTAAATGTTAAAAGCATGACTATTAGTTAAATGTTAAAAGCATGATTACTAAATGTAATAAGTGTGAGAAGGCAAAAAGGTAAAAATTTAATTATGAGAGATAAAATTTGTTAGGCACTAATTAAATAATTAAAAGGTACTAAAGTTACATAAGGACTTGAATGGGCAATGTGTTTCTGTAAACCTTAGGACTTATGTGGCAAGCACAATTAAGAGATAAGGAGGTGTAAATAGTAACTTTTTTTATTAGTAAATTAGACTTCAGAAAACATCTCTCTATTCAGTTGGGTTCACTTAATTTTTCTATTCAATTAATTTTAAGACAGACCCAACACCCTTTTTTTTTGTTATTTTATCATTTTTTACAAATCTCATTTTGTCTTATTATTATTATTATTTAATCAAACTTTACTTATAAAGTCAAAGTTCCTTTTTATTATTTATTCTAAATGCCAAAGAAACTAAACGACACATGTTAAAAAGTTTTAATTTCTTATTTTTATTCTTTTATTTTATTTTTTCCTTTTTTATATTTGCAAAAATAATTTTTATTTGTCCGGACGAAATTGGGTGTTGACAGCTGCCCTCCTTACTTAAATTTTGGCAAATAATCTGAACTTGTTCAGATTATGAGAGTAAAAGATAAGTAAGGACAAAAACACTAATTTCGTTCGGGTTGAAAATAAAAGGTAATAAAATAAATGTAAATAGAGGCTTGTACTAAGACGAGAGGGTCACGTACCTTAAACAGACCTTGTACTAAGACGACAGGGTCATTATTTCTCCTTTTGACCTTGTACCAAGACGAGAGGGTCGTTGTTCCTCCTTTTGACCTTGTACTAAGACGAGAGGGTCGTTGTTCCTCCTTTTGACCTTGTACTAAAACGAGAGGGTCGTTAATTTTAAATAACCATGTTGTAGAATGTGGAGATATGACATTGAGACCCTTATCCAACGCAAATTGAAGATACGACATTGAATCTTTTTTTCAAATAGAGATACGACCTTGAGTCCTTTATCTAATAGGGATACAACCTTGAGTCCTTTTCCCTAAATATAAATTAAACTGAAGATACAGTTCTTTCTTCAAATAGAGATACAACCTTGAGGTCCTTTCTCTAACAGGATACAACCTTGAGTCCTTTCCCTAAATATAAACTAAACTGAAGATACAACATTGAGTTCTTTCTTCAAATAGAGATACGACCTTGAGTCCTTTCTTTAATAGGGATACAACCTTGAGTCATTTCCCTAAATATAAACTAAACTTAAGATACAACATTGAGTTCTTTCTTCAAATAGGGATACGACCTTGAGTCCTTTCTTTAACAGGGATACAACCTTGAGTCCTTCCCCTAAATATAAACTAAACTGAAGATACAACCTTGAGTTCTTTATTCAAATAGGGATACAACCTTGAGTCCTTTCTCTAATAGGGATACACCTTTCCCTAAATATAAACTAAACTGAAGATATGAGTTCTTTCTTCAAATAGAGATACGACCTTGAGTCCTTTCTCTAACAGGATACAACATTGAGTTCTTTCTTCAAATAGAGATACGACCTTGATTCCTTTCTTTAGGGATACAACCTTGAGTCCTTTCCCTAAATATAAACTAAACTGAAGATACAACATTGAGTTCTTTCTTCAAATAGAGATACGACCTTGAGTCCTTTCTCTAATAGGGATACAACCTTGAGCCCTTTCCCTAAATATAAACTAAACTGAAGATACAACATTGAGTTCTTTCTTCAAATAGGGATACGACCTTGAGTCCTTTCTCTAACAGGATACAACCTTGAGTCCTTTCCCTAAATATAAACTAAACTGAAGATACAACATTGAGTTCTTTCTTCAAATAGGGATACGACCTTGAGTCCTTTCTCTAACAGGGATACAACCTTGAGTCCTTTCCCTAAATATAAACTAAACTGAAAATATAACCTTGAGTTCTTCCTTCAAATAGAGATACGACCTTGAGTCCTTTCTCTAATAGAGATACAACCTTGAGTCCTTTCCCTAATAATATTTTCTGTGTATGTTGGATGCATGACAATGCATGAAATTTTTTTTGTTATATCATTTTTGAAGAATGCATATATGAATGCATGAAGTTTGATTTTTATTGCTTGAAGAATGCATATATGAATGCATGAAATTTGATTTTTGTGAAGAATGCATGTTAAAATGCATGAAATTTGTTTGAATATGAATTTTTGATTTTGTCTTTTTTTTTTAGAATGTAAGTTAAAATCATGACTTTTTATTATTTTGAAAGAAAACGCATGTTTGTATGAATTTGATCTTGAATGAAAATATATTTTTTAAAGAAAAAAAGATTTTTCTTTAATACCTACCCAAAGAGTATGTACAAATGATTGATATTTATTCAACAAGTATGTACAAAAGATTTTTCTGATTTTTTTCTTTTATGTAAAAATATTTCAAAAATATGTACAAGTTGCGAAGTAAAAAAAAATGTGTCACAATCTTCTTTTTTTCAATATTTAAATGTGTCGAAACAAAAGTTCTTAGCAATCATTGAATTCATTGGGTATCAATTTCTCTTTCTTTATTTTGAAAAATCCAGATCATTTGAAGCTAATGTCAATATGGTGTAACCATCAACTTTCCTTCTGGAAATACTGCTTAGATGCATGCTTAAACCCATGGATAAAAGGTGAGTGTTTAGGGAGTTTGAGGTATTTAAAAGATAGTGAAGATGCAAATCTTATGATAGGATTGCCCCAGTTTTTTTAGTGTGTTAGACTGGCTATATGAGCTTTTAAGCTTGGAGGGTAAGGGTAGTATAAAAGGTTGGTCATGAAGTGAAATAGGCTTTACAATTGCCCCAGTTTGTATGAACAAGGGAATGATGAGATCGCTATGAAGGATTGCCAGTCTTGGTAAGGTGACAACACTGGGGTAATAAAGATACAAATGAAAACTGAATCGCCCTAGTGTAGCATGAGGAATGACAAGGATATTGAAAATAGGATTGACTCAGTGGGTGTGTATGTTTAGAAAGTATAGATGTCTCTCTTCTGAAAAAGGCATTTTAGTAGACATTTTTTTATTTTTTCATTTTTTTCATTAATTTTTCATTTTTTTTACGTGTCATTAGTCACGTCCTCTGGTTACGAAGCTAAACTTGATGAAAATCGTCGCAATCATTCTTCAATCAATATGGACTTTATTAGGCTTGTAACGTGGCCAATGGTTATAGGGTTATGAAGAAAAGGATATAAAGGCTCAAAAATTATTTGTGGGCTTGAGAGATTTAACAAGGATCATCAACCAATATTGTAAACAATTCAGGTCCCCTTTTTTTAATGAGCTTCCCAACATCATACTTCTTTTTCTTTTTCTTTTTTTTATACTTTTTTTGTTTCTTTTTTTTTTCTTCTTCTTTTCTCTTCTTTTCTCTTCTTTTCTTTTCTTTTCTTTTTATTTCTTTTCTTTTCTTTTTTTTCTCTTCTTTTCTCTTTTTTTGTACAACTTTTATTTCTGATACTCTTTCTTTAATGAATTAGGAGCTTTTGACACGCTCTTTCTTTGACAAATTTCATCCTTGAGACTTTAGACTGAGTTCTGACATGTTAATGATCCTTGCTTAGAATATTTTGAAAGAAAAATTTATTTTTGGCTCAAAGAGGATGCAAAGATGTGTAAAAGTGTTTGGGATGAAGAAACATAGTCATATATCATTTTGAATCATGATCGCTTGATTTCCAAAGAGTTTAACAATGGAACAAAATCAATGACTTCCTACACATGTCATCTTTTTTTTTATTGTCCTATCTTTTGCTTAGATCGCCCTTTTGGGTTTTCAATCTAACGGACCCCTTTTTTAAAAAGAATGTCCCTTTAGAGAATTCAGTCTAGAAATTCAGAAACTAACCAATGAGAGAACACAACAGTTTAGGCAAATCCTTTTATTTGAGAATTATGGAAATTTTGAGACTTTTTGGAATTTTTAGAGATCTTGGGAAGGCAAGACAGGTAGCAAGCATCATACATGCAAGTGTTTCCTTAAAAAAAACAATGTTTACTTTTATTAAGCATTTTGCTTGAGTGATCACTATTTGTTATTATTTGTAATCTTGTGGATTCAATGATTTATGAACAAATGACTCACCACATTTTCTATTTTGAAGTAAAATTTGCACAACATGTGAAACTTTGAATGTCAAAATGGAAAAGTGAAGTAGTACAAAATTACATAAAATCTATATATAAAAAAAAATTGTCATCACAAAATCATACTAAGCATAAAACTTTTTGACTGAATCAGAGTTAACTGGCAATGGTAACTCTTCCCCATCCATCCTTGTGAGAATTAATGCTCCTCCTGGTAGGGCCCTCTTTACCACATAAAGACCTTCATAATTAGGCATCCATTTTCCTCTATTATCCTTTTGAACTGATATGATCTTTTTCATCACCAATTCACCTTATTGAAATTCTCTTGGGCGAACCTTTTTATCAAATGCCTTTTTCATTCTCCTTTGGTATAATTGCCCATGACATACTGATGCCAACCTTTTTTTTATCAATGAGATTAAGTTGATCATGCCTAGCCTGAATCCATTCTGCTTCCTCTAATTGGACTTCCATCAGTACTCTTAAAGAAGAAATTTCTACTTCAAAAGGGAGAACCGCCTCCATTCCATACACTAATGAGAATGGTGTTGCTCCAGTTGAGGTTCTTACTGAAGTGCGATACCCATGCAAAGCGAAAGACAACATCTCGTGCCAATCCTTATATGTCACTACCATCTTCTGGATGATTTTCTTTATATTCTTATTTGCTGCATCAACTGCTCCATTCATTTTTGGACGATAGGGAGTAGAATTATGATGTTGAATCTTGAACTCTTCACATAACTCAGACATCATCTTGCTATTTAAATTGGTAGCATTATCAGTAATGATTCTGCTAGGTATACCATATCTACAAATGATTTCATTTTTGATGAATTTGGTCACTACTTTTCTTGTCACACTGGCATAAGAAGTAGCTTCCACCCATTTAGTGAATAATCTATTGCCACCAGAATGAAGCGGTTTCCATTTGAAGCCTTCGGCTCAATAGCTCCAATAACATCTATGCCCCACATGGAAAATGGCCAAGGTGCAGATAGAACTTTTAATGTTGTGGGTGAGACATTAATATTGTCTGCATATGCTTGACACTTATGACATTTTCTCACATGAATGCAACAATCATTTTCCATAGTTAGCCAGAAATACCCCGCTCTCAAAATCTTTCTAGCCATTGAATGACCATTCATATGAGTTCCAAAGGTTCCTTCGTGGACTTCCTTTAAAATCAACTCTGCTTCTCTTGCATCTACACATCTGAGGAGCATCATATCATGATTCCTTTTGTATAACACATCCCCATTTAACACAAACTTGGCAGCCAATCTTCTCAACATTCTTTTGTCATTTTCATTTGATTCCTC